>Ga0265295_1002737_pt1 | contig 27048 bp, 25 predicted proteins | sample Munlansysbiofilm_FD_192503 | JGI IMG/M metagenome (GOLD analysis project Ga0265295, IMG submission 192503) | Leachate microbial communities from a municipal landfill in Southern Ontario, Canada - Methane capture system biofilm | ecosystem: Engineered > Solid waste > Landfill > Unclassified ... | reverse complement strand
TCTTTTGGTTAAGATGGTACGATGCTCCGTAGAGTGAATCTGAGCTCCAACTATATTTCTCGTAAAAGATAAAATATGAAAGAACTTTAGCATGGAAAATTGTTGAATTAATATATGAAAGTTTTTATGAAGAGATGTATAATTTATCTAGTTTCCATTTTAAATAAAATTAGTTGTGAAAATGCCTTAGATGGCTGTTTATTTTAAAAAAAATATTTTTTATTAAACAAAAAAATAAACATTTATAAACATGCTAAAAAACGTTTTATTCTTTTTTTGACAATAACTTTGTCTTAAAATATATTCTAGGAGTGTTCATTAACTTTAGGAGTAGCCAGACTGCCAATTTAATTCAACCCTTTTTTAACTTTTCTTGCTCCAATGTTAATTTATTTTTTTTGATAAAAGATATTAATTTTTGCAAATTTTGATCATTATGTGATTCTATATTTAAATATTTTGTTTGCCTTGAATAATCTTTTTTATATTTTTTGTCTTTAAGAATAGTATAAATATCGTCAGGTATTAAATATGAATATGACTTACAGTTTTTTAATCTTGGGATGATTGTGTTAAGATAAATGTTAATCCCAGCCAAATCGAAGTCTCCAAAATGAAGATATTCGCCTTTAAAAGATTCAATCCATTTATACTGATAGGATGTTTTATATTCACTAATACAAAGGAATAAATACCTTTTGTTTTCGTTAAATAGGTGTCTGTATTTATCAATATACCATACTACCTGAGGATTTTCTACTCCAACCAAAATTACATCATCGTCTAGTTCTAGTTTTGAAGTATAATGTATAAATAAGCCTGTACCTTCCATTGGATATAAGTATTGTTTTGTAGCATTATATTTAACTTCTAATCTCTCAAGCGTACTTACCATCAAACCATTAAAGCTTTTAGATTCAACTCTTTTAGTATCTGAGTAGTGAGCAGCAATTTTATCACGGCTCATTGGTTGGCATGATTCTATAAAATAATCTATATCGTTTATAGAATTAACATTATAGCCATTAGCCCTTATGACCCCAAAAAGAGCCTCTGTATCATTTAAATATATTTGTTTTGGTTTTCCATCAAGATATACTGAATTACACCCTAAAAATACATCTAAAAGCTTTTCAGAACCAAATAAACTCTTAGATATGTACTTATCTTCTAAAAGTATTTTTATAGCTTTAAAATTATTTCTAGCTATCTTTATAGCCATTACCAAGCATCCATAGCATCTACTGCATCTATTAAAGTTAGTTCAACTTGATTTTGATTTTCTCTAATTCCCATATATATTCTAGGGTATTCTTCAATTATATCATCATCGTTTGCGGCAGTTCCATTTATAAATACAAACTCTAGCTGTTTAGCATATTTCATTAGTTCAGTAAAGTAGTCTGCCGATATTTGACCAATTTCATCAATAATACAATGGTATTTTGTACGTTCACTATTCGCAAACTTATTTGTAACCATTCTAAGTAGTGTTATATAGATAATAGCTTTTACCATAATTGATGTACCTGTACTCCCTACACTATCAAGTGTAGCAATTCCTTTTGTCACTTGACCATTTTCACTTACATCAAAGGTTAAGGTACTAATATCTGCGACGGTAATACTTTTTTTAAATGTTTTATCTAAGACGGTTTGTAAATCTTGAGCTATTTTTACTAGTTCATTTTTAACTTTCTCAGATCTTTCACTATTTTCATAACCAATCAGCATATTGGCACTTAGCATATCTCCAATACTCTCAATTTGAGTTACGATTTCATCCTTTCCTGTATCTTTAAAATTAAGTTTTATAAAGTCTATTATTGTAATATTTTTAATACCTTCTCGTATAGTTCCATTTATTTTATTAACATCTTTCACAATACTCTCAAATGTTCCTTTGATGTGTGATATCTTGCTTACTGCATCATTTATAGCCTCAATTAATCTATGAAGCTGTAAACTAGTCCCTTCAATATCAAACTTTGTTTTAATGAAATTTGCATATGATTTAGCGATTGATATATATTGTTCAATATTTTCCTCAAAACTATTGATATCAAACTTGGTTTTTAATTGCATCATATTATCTGCGGGAATACCATCAATAACTTTTCCCGTTTCAAACATTATTGTTTTTTCTCTCTCACTTTGTTGAACCATAAGAGTTTTATAGCTTTCATGTGTGTCTATATACTTTTTACTCTCAAGCAATAATACAACCTCATTATTCAAATAAGGTTCATAGCTTTTATTTACACTTAATACAATGTCAGATATTTCTTCTTCAAAGTCATTAAAAAAGGTATGATGATTTTTCCAGGTGTTAATTGATTTCTCTATTTCTTTAAGTTTATTTTCTACTATTTTAAGTTCACCATCAAAATAGGCTCTATCCTTATCTCTTTGCTTAGTCGCAATATCTAGTTCTCTCTTTAAGACAGGTACTTTATTGTAATTTGGTAGCACTTCATCATTATATCTTGTAACATAAGCTCTATTATCTGCAATTAACTCGAGCTTTTTATCTAATTGCTTACGAGTTTGCTGAAGTAATTCAAGTTCATCAGTATCAATATGCTTACTTTTTTTGATCTCATTGTATGTTTCATGAATTCTTTTATCTGATTCATCAATCAAAGCTTTATATTTATTCTTTATATTGTTTAAACTTTTTCCACAATCCGTTAGCTCTTGATTTAAGTTCTTCTCTTTGTCGTCATACTTTTTATTTATATCAAAAATTAAACCTGATTTTTTTGCCTCTAATCTATCTAAATATTCTTTTAACCTACTCAATTGAATTTTATCTTTTTCAAGTTGCTCTTTTTTATTAATAATTTCACTATTTCGTTCATCTTTTAATCTGAGTACCTCTTCCTTTAGTCTTGTATTTTCATTGTTTATCTTTATCTCGTTATCTTTGATCTTTGGAGATAAACTATAAATCTCTCTTGATTTTTCTTTTAATAATTTTTGGTATTTATTTGATGTTGATTTTAAATTATCTTCAAGTTCTTTAAACTTTATGTTATGCCTAGCTACTAGTTTATTTAATTGTTCTTGCAAAGATAATTTACTATTTTCAAGTGTTTCAATATCATACTTAGTTGCAAGGGATTCCACATCACCATTAACCTTTAATCCATAAAAAGTATCATTACTGATGTCAATTTTGAATTCTAAATGTTGTTCCTCAAATAATATCTCATCACTCGCAAGGGCTAATATCTTTCTTTTATGTGGTACTTCATTTTTATTTAAAAATCCAAATAAGTTATTTTTACCTATATCTAATTTTTTGTTAACCTTGTCAATCATAGATTGAAGTTCTTCTTTTTGTGTGGTATGTTTCTCTACTTCATCTTCTATCTTTTTATTAAGTTCATCGAAGTTATCATCTCTTGATTTTTCAAGATTCAACTTTTCAGTATTGAAAGTAATTAACTGTGATTCAGTAGATTTTTTTAAAGTGGATAATCTTTCTATCTCCTCTTTAAATTTTTTAGTAGAACTATTTTCTAAATTTTGATTAGGTAGTAATGAGAGAGTTGTTTCATCTTTTGATATCTTTTTATCTAATTCAGTATATTCATTGGTTTTTGATTTAAGTTCAGATTCAATAGAAGATATACTTGTTTCAATTTCTATACCTTTGTCTTTTGATAGTTGCAAGATACTTGTACTTAGATTATCTTTTTTGCTTTCAAGTGCTTGCTTTTCTATATCTTTTTTATCATTAAGTTCAATTTTTGCTTTTTGTTTGTCTAAGTTTTCTTTTGTTTCTAGTTCACCAATACTACTAGATATAGCATTAATCTTAATCTTTAATGTAGTTAATTCACTTTTATATTCATTTTGCTTATCTTGTTCTTTAATTAAGTCTTCAATTTTATACTTTTGAATAAAAGTATCGTATATTGTTTCACTGTTACGAATACTATTATTTAATTCTGCTATTTGAGTACTATAGTTTTGAGATTTTATTTTCCACTCTTCATTAAGTGTATTTTCTTTATCTTGCATGATTTTTTGTTCAACTAAAAAATTAAGCTGCTTACTGTTTATTACTGTTTTAATTATTTCTTTGTTGTATGCAATAGTCTCTAATTCAAACTTTATTTTATCTATCTCATCAATTAGTGCACTATATGTAATAATTGTCTCATCAAGTCTAAGTATTCTCTCTCTTCTTTCTTTGATAATATCAAAGTGAGATACATTTCTTAACGCATCAGCTAATCTATTTTTAAATTCTGAGATAATTAAGGAGTGTTCCTTTTCGCTAATTAAAGAGATGAGCATATCTTTAATACCTCTATCTCTGACTGATGAATTTGAGTATATATTAAACAAATATTTACCAAATAGACTTGCTGATTCTTCACTATCGTAAAATGAAAAATCTAGTTCTGGCTTATCTTTATTGGGTAATAGATTATAACTTCTTCTACACATTACTTTTTGAAATGTTGGTATAGTTTCACTTTTATAGTATGTCAAACCTTTTTTTGAACAATTTGCAAGAATCTCTTCTAAATTTAAACTTCGATTATTTTCATCAAAATATAAAGTACTTATATCATCTTCATAATTTTGTATATTGATAAATGTGTGCTTTACTATGCCCTTATCTTTACTTATAATCATGGCATTTTTACCGATGATATTTTCATAAATATAGATTAGATGAGAATAACTACCCTGTAAATGCCAATCATAAAAACTAAGTTCTTTTTTAACTGGTCTAGTTTTCTCTTTATCCATCGTATAAAAATAACATACAGCACTCATCACAGTTGTTTTACCGACACCTGAACTACCAAGGAAAAGTGTAAAATCATCTATAATTACATTTTCATTGGGGAAGTGACCGCTATTAATAAATCTAATTTCTTTTAATCCAAGTTTATTATAAGTCATACTCTACTCCCTCGATAGTATCTTCAATAAATTTAAATGATCTTAGTATAAAAAATTCACCTTCTCTATTTCCAATACTCTCAGCAAAACCATCACTTTTTAATCTTGCAATAATTGAATCAATTGCTTCACGATTTGTAGATCGTTTCTTTAAAAAATTCATTTTGTATATCATGGTTTGCAATTCAATGTCTACATTTAATCTACTTTCCATATCACTTGCACTAAATGGACCACCATCTGATGAGCTGATATTGCTATTTAAAAGTTTTAAAAATCTGTACATATCTATATAGTCAATATAGTTGTTTATATAAGGTTTAGGGATAGTTTCATATCCATCTATAATAAAGTAAAAGAACCCTACGTCTGTTACAAGAGTATATCCTATAATATGATAGTAATTTTTCACATCCTGTTTATATTGCAATATAAAATTATATGCTTCTTTGATTTTAAAATCTGTACTATTTTCATTTATAAATTTACCATTTATCCTACAATCTTCAATCACTTGAAAAATATCTTTATACTCGTATAGTTGCAATAAGTCCATATTACCCTCTTTTAATAATATAAGGTATCTTGATACCTTTATGCTCAATAATCTCATTTTTTGAAATAGTTAAAAATTTATTATACTGAAGTGTTATTCTAATCAAAATGGATAAGAACTGTTTTTTATCTAAGTCTTTTTGTTTTAAAAATGTTGCCAAATCTTTATCTTGTCTAATAAAAATTTTATAAACCTTTTTAGTACTAAGCACTACTCTTTTCTTAACCTCTTTATCTTGCGACGATTTAATAGCCTCAGGTCTTTTCTCTTCTTTTTGCATATTTTCATTGACTGAAATATCATTTTCTTTTGCAAGAGCCGCTATAGCTACAATCAATTCATCATCATTTTTATATTGGGTTTTAATCTTAATAGGCATAGCAATGTCATGTAATCTAAATAGTACCGATTCGATATTGCTTTTTTCAAATAATTCACCATTCATCTTAAGTTTATATAGATGATTTAACTTTTCAATCTTTTTCGCTTCTTTTTCAATATGAATAAGGTATTTTGAAAGTTCATTAAGTGTTTTACTAATATTTTCTCTTACATCATGTATATGGTGTGCCAATTGGTTCATATGAAATGAAACTGAATCGCTTCCAAGTTCATCCACAAAATAAGGTTTATACTCTAGCAAAAATTTATCTGTATTATTTACCGCTTCCGATAATGCAGTTAAGTCAGATTTACAATCATGCAAATTCGCTTTTTTGACTTCAAAATTTACCTCGGCTTTAAATTTCATCTCCTTTTCATTAAGAGATTCTATTGCTCTGTATATAATCTTTTTAATACTTCTAAAGATAGAATTAACTTTTTTAATTTCACTGGAATAGTCATTTGAATCTTTCATTTTTATATTGATATCTCTAATTAGCTTTTTAATAGTTTTTTGTTTATCTTCAATATCTTTAATATTTACATCTGTATATGTTTTTAAGTGAGCATTGTAATCATCACTTAATAATAAAGAGTATGAATACTCATCATAATCAAATACATTAAAATCAATTAGTTTTTCTATCAAAGGAGATAAATCTTTATTCTTATTGGAATCATAATAAGGTATTCCCTCTACATATTCGATACTACCTTTAAAGTGAGCCTCTATAATTGCTTCTTTAGCATCATTTTGTGCTTTGATAAATTCTTTTGGATTAATAGTAGTTATCATGTATATTTACCATTTGTTTTTTTATTTACCGCATAATACATCAATAGCATCCTGAATATTTATTTGGAACTCATCTTTGGCTACATCAAACATATATCTGTTAAAAAAATCCTCTTTCTTAAAATACTTTGCATACATCTTAGTATTATGAATCCATACATGAAGTAATTTGTCATTTGAATGATTAAATTCTAAATATAAATTTGTGCCAGGAGTGGAAGCTAAATCCCATAGCCATGTTCTCTTAGGTTTCCACTCAACTATAAATATACCACTCTCTTTAGATGGTTTTAAGAAGAACCTCTTATTCCAAAACTCTTGAATATCAACTACCCAAATAACTCTTCTATTTGTAGCAAGTTGATAAAACTCTACTCTCTCCCTAGAGTCTCTCATATCAATTTTACTTCTTTGAATTTCTATTACTGTGTTATTAGAACCTAAAATATCTGCCCTATGCTCATTATTCTCACCAAAAATTACTTCACAATATTCATCCTTAATTGGTGTTTTCCAAGAAATATGCCATTCTGATTCAGGTTCATATCCTTTATTAAATACTGGTTTTTTATCTGTGTAGGCCCAAAATTGACGAATCAGTCCAACATGTGCTTTTACTTCCAAATTGCTCCAAGGACATATTCCAAATTCTCCCCGACCAGCGTCTTCTGCTCTTTTTTTTCTATCATAATGAATTGCTAATAACATTATCCCTCTTTTAAAGTTTTAGAAAGTATAAAATATTTAGAGGACAAAAATGTTTCCTCACTATGCTATAGAGTATAATTTTTTAGATTTTCTCGAATAATGTTTTTTAGATTTTCTGGATATATAACTTCTATATGTGGTATCCATTGTTGGACTAAAGGTGAGATTTCTCTTAAATCAGATACTGTTATATCCATAATATATTTATCTTGAAACTCTTCATCTTTATATATCTTCTGAGAACTATTAAGTTGTTTACGTTTCAACACTTTCATAGGAGCTTTTGACAATCTAAGTCGTACTTCATTTTCTTCATAAATATTGAAATAAGCATTAATCGCATTTTCTAATTTATCACGATAAAGATGTTCCTCCAAACTAAATCTTTGCTCAAGTACTTTTATATTCTTTATTCCCTTGAAATGATATGTCCAAAATGAACTCTGCTCTAAATCATAACAAAACAGGTACCAATACTGTTCTAAGTTTGTAATTTTCAAGGGTTGAACATGTTTAACATTATCATCATAATGAAATGAAAATTTTATCTCTTGTGTTTTTTCAATAGCATTTTTAATTAAATAAAATTCATCTTTACAAGAAGGGAACAATTCTTCAATAGAGTTTTGTTTGTAAATAGAATGAGATACCTTTTCTTGAAGAAAATCAAAAAGTTCTATAGATTTATCATAAAGATAAGGATCTTCATGATAAGCTTTTTTAAGGAGTAACGCAATTGACACTAAGTTGCTGGCGGTATAAGCACGTATATCAATAATAGGATTAGGAACGATCCATTTATTTCCATTATACTCTATAGGAGATTCAAATAAAACAGAGATAATTTTTTCAAAATCACGTGTTATTGTTTTTCTATTACATCCCAAGTATTCAGCAATTTCAACTGGATACAATTCTTCACCTCTTCTAATTTTCGTGAAAATATATTCATATCTTTCCAAGTCTTTTGATTTAGTCATTAAACCTCCTTTAATTTCCCCAGCACCCTAACCATCGCTAAAGTATCCAATTCACAGTACTTCAACAACTGTTCTCTTACCACATTTTGTTCATCCAAACTCTTTACATGTAAAGATGCAAAGGCGTTCATAGCATCACCACCGTTTTGGATGCCAACTAAGCTTTTATAGGCTAATTCCATCTCAGGCACGAGTGCAGGAAGGACGTATTTGATGGAGTAACTGCCTTGCATGGTTGGGGTGACGTAGTGTCCTTTTTGGAACGGAAGCATCAAATCTTTGATATTGTCGTGTAGGTGCATAAGCCTTACATGTAAATCAGGAAATAGCTGTGCAAGTGAGGCGATAACACCCTTTTCAAAGCTCATATTGTATGTCAAAATGTTTACATGTAAAGGTATGTCTCCCGTCAACTGCTCCGCTAAAGCACGTCTTGGGTCACTTCCTGCCTCAGCTAAAAATGCTTTATGCTCCAACGTGCCATCACGGTGTTCTACATGTAAAGAGTATTGAAACGGTATCTGTTTGTAGGGGCTGACACCGCTCCACAAAGGCACGGCTTGTTGAAAGGTCTCAAAGTCAAGATGATAGATGGGATACGTGAGTGTTTCTAAAAACTCAGCGATTGCCTCAACATCGATGAACGTCTGTTGCTTTTTCCAGTTATCGACCTTTTGCCATTGGATGGGTGTCATCGCAAAGTCTTCAGGGATGTCTTCAATCGCCACGATGTTTTGGGCATAAAGCTCTTGTTGTTTTTTACTGCCAAGGTTGAAGATATTAAAGATGCTGTACTCTGGGATATTTCGCTGAACCTTCCAACAATACGCCTTTGCATCGCACTCATACGGGTCATTGCACTGTTTGCCGATGTCGATGTTTGGCTCATGAAATTTATCGTCCAGATATGCCTCAAACGCTTCAAGCTTTTCAGGAATAGAGCCTTGTAAATCGCGTACTTCACCTGTGACAACCACCACCACAAAAAGCTTTTCAAGCTCCAATGCTTCTTCTCGCACATAATTTGAGTTGATATGCACCACATGACACGCCCTAACGCTAAACCCAAGGGCTTCTAAAACATACAGCTGAATGGAAACATCATGCAGATAGATAGGCTTCACATCGGTGGAACTCTTCACTTCATACAGCTCTAAGCCAAGCGGCGTTTGGCGCAAGATGTCCACCATCACCACGATGCCCTCGTAAATAAACGTCGCCTCGTAGATGTTTTCCACACCTTCATCAAGATACGCTTGGGTTAGCCTCGCCATACTTTTAAAATCGTGTGCATCAAAAGGTATCTCCCGCCCATTCGGAAACAATTCACACGCCAAATCTCCCACGATGTTACCCGTCTCAAACCGTGCTTTGGCACTGGCATCAGGTGGGGTTAAAACCTCTGGTTTGTACTTTTTCAGCCAGAGGGATTTTGGGCATTGAATGGCTCTGGTGTAGAGGGATTTGGAGAGGGTCATATAGTTATGCTTCACCTATGCTTTGAATTAATGCATTGTATTGATCTATATCTTTATATTTTATTTTTTCTACAACAATCTTTACACACTCTTCAACTTCAGCGACATCCATAGGATTCCACCCTCTGTCAATATATGTTAAATGAGAATACTCATTGATAACTCTTTGCAAAAGAGGCGGAACATACCCATCAAATAATTTTTCTAAATTATTTAACGGAGTCTCGCTATTGGGATATTTATAAAATAAATAATATTCCAAAAATTTTCTTATATTATTTGGAATATTATAAAATTGATTGTAAGTATTTTCAATTTGTTTGGCTCGCTCGCCTTTTACTTCTTTGTAAAGTTTATATATTTCATGAAATAAATAATTAAATTCTGTTGTAAAATTTTTTAAATGTTCTGGCATTAACTTTAAAACACTTTTTTTATCATTTTGTTTTTGTTCTACTTCAATTAAAAAATGGGCAGATTCACCTTTTGTTGCGGTCAACCTTTTAATATATTTTAGAAAGTCTAAATTGTGAGTAGATATAAAGAGTTGTTTATATTTTTTTGGTTTGGTAATGATATGCTCAATTAGACTAAAAACAAAAAAGATATGATTATTATCTAAACTTGATATTGGGTCATCAATATATAAAATTAAACTGTTTGGATTCGCTGAGTCTTCTAATTTATCTTTTATACTTGCTATAAAATAGCAAAATGAAATAAGGCTACATTCACCCTCACTTAAATTTTTTGCTTCATTCCCATTACGAATTATTTTATATTTAACACCACCAACTTCATCAAGTGCTAAAAGTTTAAAACCATTGTGCCCGAAAAATTTTTCTAAATATTCGTTAACTAGTTCAGCACCTTTGCTTTCATCTTTAAGCTTTGTTTGAAGCTTCCTAATGTCTTCATAAGATTGTTGAATAGTAAGATTTATCGTATCTTTTTCTTTTTTTAATCTTTCAGTTTCAGTATTTGATTTTTCAATGCCCAAAAGTTTTTTATCATAATCTATATCCTCTATAAATTTAGCTATTTCACTGAGTCTTAAATTTACTCTAGCTTCATTTTGATCTGTATTTAAAGTTTTTGTTTTTTCATTATTGGACTTAATTCGTATATTTATTGCTTTAATAAGTTCTAAAATATCATCAGATACATCATCAATAACAGCAATTTCTTTATCATTGAATATATCTTTTAATCTTAAATTTAATTGGTTAATTAATTGCTCGATATTACCTTTATACTTTATTTTTAAACTGTTCCATTCATCTAACAGCTTTTTTATATCACTTTGCAATATGCTGTAAAAATCTTTTTCATTAAAATTTATAAAAGTATCTAAACCATTTTTAGCCATTTCAAGCTGGCTTATCTTTTTAGTTATTTCATCTCTAAGCTCTTCTGATTCTTTACTAAAATGTTCATCCAATTTTATCCATAATTGCTCACTAATAGGACTGCCACAAAATGCACAATTCTGCCTTTTATGTTCATGATAACCCCTACCAGATCTAACCCATTCTTGCAATAAATTATCATTCAATAGTTCTTGAATTGGTTTTGATGGCTTTATTTTTTTATTCAAAATGCTTTTTGCTTCTAAAAAGTATTTTTCAAAGTTTGGCTTTTGCTCAGGTAAAGTTTTAATATCTATTTTTATATCTTCTTCTATTAGTTTAATATATTTTTTGATTGTTTCATCATCTAATTTTTGTATGTTAGATTTTTTGATAGCTTCAATATCTGCTTTAATATTGCTAATATTGTAATTCACATTTTTATATATGCTATTAGTTTTTATCTCTTGATTCGCTTTGTGTCTAAGCTTACCTTCTATCTCATCTTTTAAAGTGTTAAATGATTTAAAACTTACATCATATTGTTTTTTCACATCCGCATAATTAAATAAAAGCCCTTTATTGCATTCTTCTTTTATTTCTTCAGGCTTATCACCAAGCTTGTCAGTTATTTTTTTAATATCTTTTTCAATAGCATTATTATCTCCACCTAATATGGCAAAAGGCTTTATTGAACCATCTTCATTATGGAGCCAATTTAAATTTTCTTTAACAAAATCAGTATTGTAAACACACATATCTAAAGTAGCAGTGGTAAGTATATTATGTTGAATTATGGTTGAATCATCTAATGTAAATGTGAATTGTGGATTATCATAATCTGTATGTAAAGCTTTATTTTCAATACATTTAAAGATTCTTGACAATGTAGTTTTTCCAGAATAATTACGCCCGTAAATAATGTTTATATCTTTGAAAACATAATCATTAGAAATCGTACTAACCCAAGTATAATTCTTATATGTGCCAAAATTACTAATATCTATTTTTTGTATTTTACTCATGGCTACTCCCTTTTATTTCTCACAACTCCACAACTCTCTCAAACATCTCTTTTATCTCTATCTCATGGCTTATCAAAAATATCTGTCGGTACTGTTCTTTTATGGTATGAAACGCTTCTAAGATTTCCATTCTTCGGTTTTCGTCTTGACTTCCGAAGACTTCATCGAAGGCTAAAAATCCCACGCTACTTGCACCGTTCAGTTCACCAAGTGTCCTTGAGATGGCGATGCGAAGCACTAAGTTGGCGAGGTCTATTTCGCCACCGCTGAAGCGTTCTATGGGGTAGCATTTGCCCTCGTCGTAGATGAAAAAGTCAAAGTCGTTGTTCACTTCGATGTATTGGTATTTGCCTTTGGTGATGGTGGCGTACATCTGGGAGGCGATTTGTGAGATGCGTGGGGCTATTTTTGAGTTGAGTTTTGTTTTAAACTCGCTAAGGCTCAGTTTGATTTTCTCGTAATCTTGCAAATCATCTTTTTTACTCTGTACTTTTTTAAGTTGTATGTCGTTATTTTCTAGAGCGTTTTGCAAGGTTTTTATCTCGCCCTCATTTTTGGCTATCTTTTCTTTTAGCTCTGAAATAACGCTGTATTGTTTCTCTTTTTGTTTTTGAAGTTCGTCGTATTCACTTTGTTTTGCGGTGTGTTTTGGCTCATCGTACAGTGTTTTTGTAACTTCCAATTCTTTCTCTTTTGCCTTTACATGTAAAGCTTCCAGACTCTTACATGTAAGTGCGAGATCATCCCTCACGCCCTGCTCTCGTTTGAGTTCAGCTTCGAGACTTAGGACGGCTTCATACTTTGGTTTTAGCTCCAAAAAACTTTTTTGCAAGCTTACATGTAACGCTTCATCGTAAGTGTGTTTTGAGAGTGCGTCAAGTTCTCCTTTGTTGCGTTTGCCTTGTTCGCTGACTTTTGTAAAATGCTCTTTGGCACTTGCCAAATCTTTTTGCTTGCTTACTATCAAACTTAGAGCCGTTTCGTTTACATGTAACGCTTTTTGGGTTTGCTCTTTTTGAAGTTCAAGCTCGCCTATTTGTTTGGTGAGAAGTTCAAGTTTTTCTTTGGTTTTGTCTATCTTTTGAGTTTGTGTCTTTTGCACGGTGTCGTTTAGGGATGCGATGACATTGTCGTACTCATCGAGTAGTTGCCTTGTACAGGTAGGACAGTTTGATTCGCGACCTAAGCTTTGTATCTTGGCTATCTTTTGCTGTGTGTCTAAGACGACTCGCTGTTCGGCTGAGAGTTCATTTTGGAGTTGTTTTTGTTCGGTTTGCTTTGCCGAAAGTTCCGTTTTTAGTTTTACATGTAAAGCTTCATTTTCTTTTTTTTGCCCTAAAAGTATCTCATACGGTTTAGTTTGCTCTTCCAAAGTTGCGATGTCTGCTTTGGCTTTGGTGTACTGGGCACGTAACTGGGTTTGCTCTTTTTCCAAGCCCTCTTTTTTGATCTGGATATTTTTGAGAGTTTCTTGCTCTTTGAGTTTTGTTGACAAAGATTCGTACTCTTTTTTGACGGTGCTAAAATTTTTAAGTTCTTTGGCTTTTGTTTCTAAGGTTTTAAGCTCTGTCGTGAGTTTGGTTTGATTGGCTAGGTTTGCGTTAATGTCATTTTTGATGAGGGAGAGTTCGCTGTTGAGCTTTTGTTTTTGCTCTTTTGTTTTGATAAAAAGTTCGAGTTCTTGCTTTACATGTAACTCTTGTTTTTTGGTGGTTTCTAGCTCTAATGATTTAGTTTTGACTTCTTTTTCAAACGCTTGTTTTATGGCGGTAGTTTCTTTTATGAGAGCTGTTTTACTTTTGAGTTCTTCTTCGCCTAAGAGAAACTCGGCAGAAGCTGCGATGTCTCGTTTGAGTTCTCTGCTTTTTTCGATGAGTTCATTTTCCACAAAGTCTATCTTCTCAAGCCCAAGAAGTTTTCGTATCATCTTTTTTCGATCTTCTTTGTTAAGCGTACTGAGGCTGGTAAGTTCTTTTTGAGAAGCGAAAAGTGTATGCAAAAATGCCTCTTTGCTCATCTTGGTGAGTTTCGCTATTGCCACAGTGACTTCTCTCGCCCCACTGGTAGTAAGCTCACCATTTTTATACAATTTGGCGTTTGCACTGAGCGCTTTGCCTCGAAACTCACGCATGACTTTGTACGCCATGCCTTCAAACTCAAAATCTAGCTCAACTAAAACGGCATCTTTGTCACTGGCGTTAGCATTTCGGATGACTTCTTTAAATTTTTTGTTTCGAAGCTCACCATACAAGGCAAAAAGAATGGCTTCAAAGAGCGTGGATTTCCCACTGCCATTTTTACCGATGATTCCGATAAGCCCCTCGCCAAACTCGATATCAAAGGAAGTGTAGCGTTTGAAGTTTTCAAGGTGGAGTTTAGAGAGTATCATCATAAATCTTTCTAACATAAATATCTCTCTTTAATTTTGTAAAAGGCTTTTCTTGCAACTCCCCTTCAAATATTTCTTTGCCAAATAAATCTTTTTTGATTTCTTCTTTTGGCATTCCTATTATGCGTGAAATTTCATCAACTCTTGAGTCACTATAATTCTTCTTTTTAGTTAAAAGTTCTAATGCTATGTTTTTATGAAATCTATATCTCTCTTTTAATTTAAAGATTTTAATATAGTCTTCATATAAATGCTTACTATCATCAAAGTTTATTTCAAAATCATCTATCGAATTTATATTCAGGCTATTCTTCCCACGTGTATATAAAACCTTCAACTTCACATCTTCATTAAAATTAAACTCGGCATCTGTTGGACTTTTATACTTATCTGCTACAACTTTAGTAAATTGGTCTGATTTTTTAAATTTTGAATTGCAAGAGTAACAAGATGGCACAAAATTAAAAAGAGACAGAGCAACGATTGGGTTTGTTGCTTTATCTATAACATGATCAAGTGTAAAGTGATTCTTAAAAGATAATTTGTTATTCCTGTTTCTTGTAGAAAATGCATTGATAAAATCAATATTGCAATAGTAACAAGATGATAATTTCATCTCATTTTCATATTTCATAAAAAAATCAGCTATTTTAGGTTGATATTTATCATAGTCAAATATCTTTTTTAACTTATATAACTTCACTTTGTTTGACGAGTTATAATCAGAAGTATCGTACACTATATTTAGTGATTTTTCTAATAAAAAATCAAAATTACCATACAACATATCAGTTACTGAAAAATTTGCATTTTGTAAATTATATTTCCTTTTATAGTCTTTCCATCCTTCTTGAAGTCCAACTAAGTCGAATATCTCCACATAAGAGGATATAAAATCAAATAAGTTTTCAGGATATTTAATTTTAATCATTGTGTTTCTCTTGCTCTTTTAGTCTCTTTAGTTCTTGTTCTAACCACTCTATTTTTTTCTTATTGAAATCCTCAGTATTAAGTGTTTTTTCAATGTCTTTGATGTGATTTTTAATGATGTCAGCAATATATTTTTCACCAATATGTTGTTGTATAAAATAAAACTCATTTTTTGATTTATCATACTCTTCTTTGAGTAGTTGTAAATCTTTTTCTTCTGCACCAATCACTTTATAATAAAAATCTACAATGCCTTTTATCTTTTCAAGGGCAAAATCACCAATTGAATTTTTCATGAAAAACCCATTGATGAGTAGTTCGTGTATATTTGCACCAAAGGTAGGAACTCCATCAACAGGCAAACTTTTGGCATTTGGTTCATCTTTTTTATCTAAAAAAAGTATTTTGGTATCAGGAATGTCAGAGAGTATAAAAGGTGAATGAGTCACAAAAAGTATATTTATTGCTAAGATGTTATTTGTATTTGCTTTTGATATTGCGTGTCGCAAATATGCTAGATATTGTCTTTGAAGTTCAGGGTGAAAGTAAAGTTCTATCTCATCTAAAACGATATTGGCATGTTGATATCTTGTTAAAGTTTCATCAACAGAGTTTATATTGTTTAAATGGTATAAAATTGAATTTACGGAATATATCTTTTGTTTTTCTCCAGAGCTTAAAGTGTTAAAGTTTATGTCATTTTCTAAGATAATATCAACATCAAAGAACGATGGAGGAATTAACTCATTTATTGTTAGTTGCTCATTCCCATCTTTCATTCTTATCTTGTGAATCTCATCTGATAAGTCTTCTAAACTATATCTTTGTTTATTTTCATCAATTTTTATAATTTCATTAAATTTTAAAAAATATATTGCTTGCTTTAGTTTATATGTTATATGACTTGTATCTTGATATATCTCTTCGATAAACGCTTCTATATTTTTAAACTTTTTATTTTTTACATCAAAATATTTATTATATCTTTCATATTTTATTGCTATTGAAATCAATTTTTTAAAAATATAAAAATGTACTTTACCCTTAGACTTGAAATCTTCTGTTGGAATTTCATTAATATCATATTTTTGAAATAGCTTTGTAAGTATTTCAGTGTATTTATCTTTTACATTTTTAAATTGAATTTTTTTATCATCATCTTTAAAAAATATTTTTTTATTATTTAAAGATAAATCTAAATACTTGGCTCTATAAAACTCTGTTAATTGCCTAGGGCTATTTTTAATATCATTCTCATCCTCTTGTTCTAAAAGATTAGATAACATTCTTTGCTTTATAAGTCTTTCTTGCTTATTTATATCTATATTTCCCTCTTTTCTGTAAGGTTCAATGACAATGGGCGTTTTATAAGAGTCATTTTTGTGAAATAAACTATAAATCCAATCACCAAGAATCAAACTATTTAAAGAGTGTTGAGAATAGTTTACGGCAATGGTATAAAATAAACTTTCTATATTAAAATCTGTTATATCAATAAATTTTTCATTTATTTGATCAAATCTTTTACATATAAAAGTATTGTTTTTTACTGTGATTTTATATATATGTTCATGTTCATATAAAAACTCAACTTTTAAATCGTGTATGGGCTTTATATCTTTATTTAGCTCTTTGATAGCAGCTAGATTATTAATAAATGCAAAAAAAAGTTCGACAATCGTACTTTTCCCAGTACCGTTTTTACCAACAATAGCATTGATATTTAAATTAACATTGTCCAAATCAAATAACGATATATTTTTCTCTTTATTTTTTTTGATTTTTGTATCGGAGATTTCATAAGAACTATCAAAAGGATAATATTCTCCTTCTTTTAATGTTTTTAGATACTCTTTTTTACACCCTTCTAATGGTTTTATTGCAATGAGTCTAAAATCTGTTGATAAATCAAGTGTAACGATATCTGGTTCTTTAAGCATATAAAATTCAGCATCGACAACAATATCTTTTCCTGTTAAATAACTCTCTACTTTTGATCGGTCTTCTTGTGACATTGTTTCTAATTGGCTATTGTCTATCGCTACATATGCTAACAGGCGATAGAGATTTGTATCTTTTTCAGTCAAAAGACTTTTATATTCTTCATATCTCTTAGGAAATGCCTTTATCTTGTCATACTTTGACAATACTGCTTCCGTATTCTTATCAAGAGACAAAAAGTTATCTGCATCAATCCAAAACAAAAAGATCGTAAAAGAGCGAATATCTAAACCAAACCAACTTTTAACTTGTGCAAAATCAATAGTTGCTTTTTGTGACTTAGTCATGACCTCACCAAAAACACTCCAAATTTCATTTTGGTCATCTTCGTTTCTAGCTCCTATCATTTGAAGGGTAATAGGTGCAGGACATCCGTCAAAGTTTATTTCTTTATACTCTTCTTTAAAATTGTTATTTAAAAGTCGAAAAAGTATATTAATACGTTTGATTCTGTTTTCATAACGAAGTTTATTGCCATTGATACTTGCGAATACATGAATGGGATCTAAGCTTTTTCGTTTCCATTTAGAATAAAACTTTTCTATCCATTCATTATTGTCTCGAAATTCTTTATCACCAAAACATTTACTATATAGTTGTTGCCCTCGTGTTTCTGTACTTTTTTCTTCTATTTTATTTAACAGCTCAGATAGTTTTCTATAAACAACATGCCATTTTTCAATTTGTGTCATCGCTCACCTCTTCGTAGGCACTAAACAAGCCTTGGATTTTGCCTTTGAGTCGTTCAAACTCTTCAGGCTGACTCTCTTCTTTGATGTGTTCTAAAAAGTACGTTTCTAAAGAGAGTGCTTCGATGTCGTTTAGTGTAGCTTCACCGTTGGTTTGTTTGAACTCTCTTTTGATGCTTACATGTAAGGCTTCACTAAAGAGATTTTTGATGTCACGGGTTTGGATGTCGATGGACTGCAACGGGGTGAGATTGGTCAGTTTGACTTCTACAAGAGCGTCTTTTGTATCGTTTACATGTAAAGACTCTACGGAGTGCTCGTAGTCCTCGCAATCAATCTCGTAGATTTTGATGGGGCGTATGTGTATCTCTTGGTAGTTTACATGTAAAGCCTCATCCAATGTGACTTCGATATATCCTTTGGAGTTTCGTTTGTCGTTTAAACTGGTGCGCTCGGTTGAGCCTGCATAGTAAACGTTTTCGTGCTTACCGACTTTTCCAAACCCATGCCAATGCCCAAGAGCGACATAATCCACTTTAGAAAAAAGGCTTTCTTTATCGTGCGGATACACCCACTCGCCAAACTCTGCCATGAGATAGTGTGCACCGACAGAGCAGTGAAGCATCATGATGTTGCGTTTGGCTGCATCGATGTTTGCTTCGCACAGCTCGATTTGAGAAAGCGCCTTGCTCTCATCGTGCATGTGAGGTAAGGTGTGGAAAATGACATCATCGAACTCTATCTTTTTGTACTCTTGATTGTACGAAACATAAACGTTTTTAAAGTTTTCAAATATTTTGAGTATTGGTGAGCTTAGGTTGGTTCGAGGTGTGCTGTGATTGCCCGCTATCATGATAAAAGGGATATTCAGTGCTTCGATGATTTTAAATTGTTCAAGAGCAAAGGTAATGGCACGATTACTTGGGGATGGACGGTGAAAAAGGTCGCCTGTGTGGATAATGTAGTCGGGTTTTATCGCTTTAATCTGCTCAATAACTTGCGAAAAAGCATCGTAAAAATCAGCTTCTCGCTGGTTGATGTTTGCCTCATTGATGACATCTAAATCGTTAAAGCCTAAATGCGTGTCCGAAAAATGAATCAGTTTCACGATACTTCTTTATGATTAATTCATCCGATTATAGCCAATAGTATTATGAATCCAAGTTAATTGATGATAAAAAATGAAGTATTACGGAAGAAGTTTAAAGAAAAAGTAACGCTCGAACCGGGCAATTCGAGCGTTCATCTTAAAATTGGTAGGTTATTCACAAAAAGGAGGTGTATGTCTTACAAGTAAAAGTATAGACTCTTAGACTAAACCACACCTCAATGAGAAGTTAATACTTGTTAAATCACTGTTTCTTTTGTGGTATTTTTGTCTGTTTTGGGAAGAGTTTTGCCACTGCTTCTTCATTGATTTCATAGCTATCCTCACGATAAAGTTTATTCTCTTGTAAGTAGGCTTTGACCTCTTTGGCATCATAAGAGAGAATGGTTTTAGGGGCTTCTTTAAATGCAACAAAGAGGACACTTGCTTTTACAGTAGTTCCATTAAGACCACAGCGTGCATTACCCACATCAAATATCTGTCCTTCGGATGGTGTACATTTTTCAATAAACTCTTTTGCAGTATTGATCATATTCCCATCAAAATTACTGAGCTGCACTGGTCTTTCAAACGAGAAGTAACGATACCCTTCACTCAAAGTTAGATCAGCAGTATTTTGCAAAATATGGATGTTTCTGGTTTTAGCATTATAACCGCCAGAAGGTGAACGCCATGCTTCCTTACCTTCAACATAAAAGATTTTACCTGATATATCATTGGGCATAGGTAACTCGGGACTGAGTCCCGCAGCATAGGGAGCACCACCACATCCACTAAGTGCTAATACTGCTAGTAGACTTAGACTTCCTGAAACGAAAAGTGATTTAGAGAACATTTGAGATCCTTTATATGATTTTATTTGTCGTGATTATTTAAATATTTCTGCAATCTGATAGACTGCTTTGTCTTCCATGATAGGTTTAGCCTCTTCCAAATTCAGCCCCATGCGTACTGCTTCAATAAAAAGACGTGTCTCGTCTTCTTTAGCATTACTCCATGATGAACTAGTATCTTGAATACTTCTCTCTTTAAGATTGACACTAATGACTGCCCTATAGGTCTCATCTGCTAATGCACGATCTGCAACACCCATGGCAAGAGCAACGCCGACACCAATCAATAAGCTATCTCCTCCACTGTGATTTACCGTAGAAATAGCACCAGCTGCAACCCCTCCAAAGAGTGCTACATCAAGCTTTGCCGCTTCTTTAAGATTATCAGCAAAAAGTGTGTTTACATGTAAATAAAATCGTGCATTATCTGCATTATCAACAATACGAACACCTCGATCTTGCAATGCTTTTTTTAAAGGTGTTTCTAATTCAATCTTACTCGCCTCTGTACCTGTGACTCTGAGATAAACACTTTTTTCTTTCAGCTGATCAGGGCTTAAAGAAATGGAACGTGTCATCTTCGCTTGGATTTGAAGCGTTGTTGTGGCACAACCACCAAAATACAGGGCAATAGCAACTATAAACACCATTGAACTGATAAAATTTTTCATAGAAGAGCTTTTATTTAATTTTTGAGCGTGAGATAAACATGATCTACGTACAATATTTTACCTTTGGCTGGGCCATTTAAGATAGAAACTTTATTGAGTGTAAACATATCTACTTGCGCAAAAATACCTTTGCCTTCTTTAGAGTATTTTGAATCCCATTCAACCACTTCTCCTAATGTTCCATTGGCCAATAAAATACAATCACTCTTTTTAGCATTATCTGCTTTTGAGATACATCCGGAAGCTGTTGGATAATTTGCATAGCTACCAATAATGACTTTATCCCCTGCATAAATGCTACCAGCGAGGATAATTCCTACTAAAATTAATAATTTTTTCATACCGTTTCCTTTATTGTTGTTGCTTTTTAGCAATGGCATATTCTTGAATCTCTTTCATACTGGTAAAATTGGTACCGTTTTGTTGATTAAACTTTTGTACTAACATTGCTTCCATCGGTGTTCCAACGTAGGGATTTGAAGGAGAGGTAGCGGTGGTTGGTTTAGCATCGTTGTTGAGTATTTTTGTTTTTTCTTTGGTGTATTCCTCTTCACTCAGAGCACCTGATTTGTAGAGCTCATGTAACTCTTTAATCTTATTGGCTTTTGAATCTAAAGAAGCAGATTGGGAGGCATTCGTAGAAACGGCTATGGAAGTTGAAGGTGTATCTAATCCCACACGCTTATAGAGAGTATTGTGCAAGGTTTCGTTATTTAAATTGAGTGCTATTTTTTTCATTTCTCCCTCAAAGAGAACAAAGATGTTCTGATGAATGGTCACAGCTGGATCATTATGTCCCATAGCGGAACCTAACTGGCTTGGTTCAATGCGTGCTTGTCTAATTAAAGCACTGATTTTCTCGCCGGCTTTGTTATACTCAACAATCGCAAAGTCAGAATCGTACATATAGATTTCTGTTTTAGTATTGGCTTTAAGTGATCCACCAACATAGGCTTTTAAGAGCGCTTGGTTACCTTCACCGTTATAGATACTATAACCATTCCCTCTTTTTTGAATAGTATCGATGTAAGCTTTTGCAATATCATCATTTAAAAAATTAGATGATTGGCCCCTGTAAAATTGTCGTGCTTTACTCAGATAGATAAAGCTATCGGTTTCATACAGTCGTTTACATTCCAATAATAACCCATAAGATAACGCGTTCATACTGGTCACTTTGGCAAATTTACCTTCAGCAAATGTTCTCGTAAGCTCTTTATCTTGACTTTTTGCAATCAACTCTTGCGGTGTCTCTGCTTTTGTGAAAAGCATATTGCCCACATCTTTTGGACTCGGAATAAATGTACCACTATCCGAAAACGATGATGCACACCCACTTAATATAACTGCCATACTTAATGAAACGACATGCCCCCAATATTTCATAACGATCCTTTTTTGTGTAATAAAATGACTTATCTATCCTCAAAGACCCTTTTACACGTAATATTTTTACAAAAGCATACGGCTTTAAATATATTCCTATAGAAAGCATCTCTATAGAGGATTGAAGGAAAACTATAATCAAACTAACCTTATAGAAAAATTATCTATAGGGATAAAAATGTTAAATATTCCGAATATTGTCACGGAAGAAGAGGAAGAGGCATTTTTTAGAACGATTTCTATGAATGTGAAGCGTCTTCGTAAAGAAAAAAAGATGAGTCAACTCGAAGTAGCACTTTCTATCGGGCAAAGAGCGCCTGGTTTTTATGCCAATATGGAAAATTATGCCCATGGAAAGCATTTTAATCTTTCACATCTGTTTCGTCTCTCTAAATTATTTGATGTCAGTATTGAGGAGCTCTTTAAAGAAGAGTAGATTAAAGCATACCTATTCTTTCTCTCTGCTCTCTTCTATTATTTTTCCAAGCTCCATCATCTTATCAAACATCCTAGCCTTAGCATAATTCTCTAACCAACTCCATGCCCAATAGGGAGCTGGTTGAGTGGATTCCCATGCATTGACACTTTGGTAATTGATGCTTAACAAGAGTGCAAACTCTTTTTTACTCAGTCCTGCATGTTTAAAAAGAGCATTCAATCTCTCTCTTTGATAAATCTTTTCCACTTGACTTTTTCCTCTTATTATGTATTTGTATAAATATATTTAATTATATATAGATATGTTTTAAACTATTCTTTAGTGTTGATTTTATGATTGGATTTTTCTATAATGCTCTTATGCAAAAATAATAAGGAGAACGACCATGCGACATAAAAATATAGAGCGGAAACTTATCTATCGAGAACACTTTTTGGCACTGGCTCTCACATGCCTAGAGCTTATGAATGTTGTTATTCATTGGAGCTGATGATGAAACATTTATTCTGGGTCAATCATAAACGTTTAAAAGAGTTTAGCTTCTTCTAAACGTTGAGAGCATCCCGTCTTCCAAACAACCATTTTTAGATTACGTGCCTCTTTTTAAAAAGAGGAAATAGAAGCCCTAGGAGAGCTATGCCTAAAAAAAGGAGTTATAGCCATGTCAGCCAGTTACTTACTTTTAAAAGAAAACAAACCAGAGACTCTTTCACCAAGTCCATCATTGAATCAAACGATTCTGAAAGAAGATACCAATACATCTTCCACTCGATCCACTCTTCAGACCATGGAGTTGAGTTTGAGTATTTTTCTGATGTTAACACTCATCTTCTTTAGCATCAATGTTCTCTTTCAACTCACAGAATTACTTTTGGGTCATATGAAGAAGCGGTTACACAGGTATCGCTCTGCACGAAAGTACAATGAAGTAAAAGAGAATAGCACTTCATCAAAGACTCCTCAAAGTCTTTCTGATGAAACAAAGGATCACCAATGAGTTCAAGTCATCACTATCCAACACTTTTTATAGCCCTTTTAGCGATGAGCTTACTCTTGGCATTTCCTCTTATTTATCCCAGAAAAAGCTTTCGCTTTACGATGCTGTTTCAGGTCTTTACCTTAGGTATGGCTCTTTTACTCTTCATCATTGAACTTTACCAAGCAATGATGGAATAGGTGAAGAGCATGAAATACACGTACACGCTCTTTTTACTATTAGGAGCCTATCTTCTTTATAGCCCTGATATGGATATCAATGCTCTAAGGCTTTTGTACACCTTTTTAGTGTTTGCCGCACTGGGTGCACTCTTTGATTATCTCAGTGCTTATGCTTCTTTTAGAGCATGGCTTCATCACTGGTTTTAGGAGCATACCATGATAAATACGTATACCCTAAAAACACAAAGCCTGCGCTCCTCTTTGTACCGTAGGCAGATAAGAGTAAAGATGCGAATTGAGTTTTTTAAAGCACTGCGTAGCTATGTGCTTCAAAGGAGCCATCATGCCTAAAGAGCAGATGAAATCTTCTTCAAACAAGAAGAAAAAGAGAGTGCAACAATCCTCAGCAATTAAAGAGAGTGCCACTTCTCTTGATGCGATGGATGCTTTGGAGAAAACAATAAAACAACACACCTCTAAAGGTAAAAAAAGCTCTTTGGATGAAAGTACGCTTACGCCTAAAGCCAAAGCCCTCTTAGAGGAGTTAAGTGCTGAGCTTGGATTATCTAAAGAGGTGATAGCAGAGCTAGCTAGCACACTCTATGAGATTTACAAGGATAAGGTATGAATACCAATACTCTAAAAAAGGAGAACAACCATGTCGTACAATGATGATTTTAGCCCAAGATGGTGTATGAGTACACAAGAAGTAGGCGCAGGTGCTGCTTTACTCATAGCATTATTCCTTGCAGGCTTTATTCTCTTGCCTGCTTTTTGGTTAGGACTGCATGTAGGAAGTAAACTATGGAATGTGAAGATTATCAAATACTTCTGTGGCATAGCCATAGCCACTCTTTATGGTTATGCGCTTTGTCTCTTACATAGCTATGGCAATCCTTCGTTTCGTATGAGCAGTATCATCACGATCGTAGCACTCTCATGGCTTGCACTAGATTACATTGTTGCCAATAGGAAATGGAAGCAGATGTGGGTAAGCCAAACTATTCTAAAAACCTACCGTTGGCTCTTTTCAGCGTGATGGTTATGAAACATACCATTATTACTCTCTCTTTAAAAGAGAAAAAGGCCATAACAGAACAGGCACGGTATCTCAATCTGAGTCGATGCACTTTTATCCATAAAGCAATGGGTCTGTATAAAAAACAGATGAAAGCAACACGAAAAACACAACAAAGGAGAAATTTACATGTACAGTGAACCTACAGGGGGATGGATGATGGCTATTCTTGCAACATTACTAGCGCTTTGGACGTATAGACTCTCTATAAAAAGTGAAACAGCTCATGAAAAAGAGTTTGAGAGCATTGAGTTTTTAGGACAGAAGTATTGGTGTATGCATCATGAAGAGCCACACTTTATGCTTCGTCTTAAAACACTGATTGAAACAATAAAACAAGGTTCATTTGGACTTCTGTATGAGAATAAAAAACCTCAAATGGTTATTCTCCCTATCAATGAGTTTTACAGACTTAAAGCCATTGAGGAGCATTTAGAGGATAAAGAAATTGCAAAGATGATTGAAGAGTGTATCAACACTAGGAGTAAAGAAAATCCACATCCTATAGAAGAGGACTTTGATGCATTGAGATCTAAAATCTATGATAAAACTTCAAAGGAGAAAGGACATGAGTGAGTTTATAGTACCATTTATGGGTATGGTAGTGATCTATATGATGTATTATTTGCTTTTAAAGCCTATCCATAGGCGCTATGAAATGGCATTGAATCATCTTCTCGCAAAAGAGATCGCCAGAAGGCTTTATCAAGAGATACATCCAGACTTTACCTACAAACCTTATCATCAAGATGATATACAACGTCAAATCATTTTATCACGTGCGGTGGAAGAGTTTAGAAGATTAATGATTAACAAAAAAAATGAATAAAATTTGATCTTTATCAATCATTTACTTAGTTATTTTATAGTGCTTTGCTACGTTATTAGGTACATTTACTGTTCTTTGTTTGAAACAAAAGACGAACTTATAAACCATCGATAAAGTTTGCCCACCACTGCATTAAGATTTTCATTTGAGCAGTATAGTCTGCTCTGTGTGTATAAGCACGTTTTTTAACATCTTGTTCATGATGATCTAAGCATGCCTCTCTACTTGCTTCGCTTACGCTATGTTGCTGTTCATACGTTTCTGCTAAACTTCGAAAAGTTCCTCGGAAAGAATGTGTTCTCTGTCTTCTTCCAGCTTCTTCATCATTAAAACCCATACGTTCAAGTGCTCGATTACATGTTTCTTTATTCATAGGTACTGATTCGTGCTTACCATGAAAAACCCATGCTGAAGAACCTGTTGCGTGATGTATCTCTTTTAAAAGAGCTATAGATTGGTGCGATAAAGGCAGTACAAAATCACGAAAATTTTTATTTTTTATTTTCATTTCAGAACGCGGAATAGTAATAATTTCTTTTTTAAAATCAATGTATGCCCATTTTAGAGTTACTAAATTTTCTACTCTTAAAGGATTAAGTAGCACAAATTGAAGAGCATAACGTGTAAGAAGACTAGGATAATTATTGATTGCTTGTATAAGTTTTTTTAAAATCACTTCATCTGTAATTTTTGGATGGTGTGTAACTTCATATTTAGATAATCCTTTTTTTGAAATATTAGCGATTATATTAGTATCTACAATACCTTTATGGATAGCAAATAACCAAATCTCACTACAGTCATTTAAAAGCCTTCTAGCTGTATCTATCGATGTTTTTTCTTTAGCTTTAATAGCATCATATATTTGATTGTGTGTTATTTCTCTAATATTACAAGATAAAATGATATTTTGATGCTTATCATATTGACAAAAGAATGGGAATATATCTCTTTCAAAATTGCGTGTTTTTTTATCAAGCGTAATAGGCGCTAATTTCAGAGTTTTCAACCAATCATAAACAACTAAATGAAATTGTCCTTTAACATCATTTTCTTGTTCTATTTTTGATAATCTCTTTTGTTCAGTAGGGCTGATACCTTCTAATGCCATAGCTTTATATTGATCTCTTATTTTGCGAGCATTGGCAAGGCTAACTTGAGGGTATTTACCAATAGTTGTTTTAGTAGTTTTACCACAAATTGTATACCTTACTTCCCAAACTTTAGAGCCTATTACTTTAACAAGTAATTGTAATCCATCACCATCTGGAAGAGTATAGTCTTTATCTTTTGATTTTGCTGTTTTTATGAGAGTATCGTTAAGTGGAGCAACTC
>Ga0265295_1002736_pt1 | contig 27049 bp, 25 predicted proteins | sample Munlansysbiofilm_FD_192503 | JGI IMG/M metagenome (GOLD analysis project Ga0265295, IMG submission 192503) | Leachate microbial communities from a municipal landfill in Southern Ontario, Canada - Methane capture system biofilm | ecosystem: Engineered > Solid waste > Landfill > Unclassified ... | reverse complement strand
ACGTTTCGGTTTGGTGTTTTGAGGCTGACTGGCTTTGGAAAAACCTGAAAAAGCTGAAAACTTCACCAAAGGGCGAGTATTATCTAACAGATTTGGTTGGTATAGCACTGGAACAAGGCAAAAAAGCAGATGCACTGGTTTTAGATGATCCAAATGAGGGGCTTGGCATTAACACGAGGGTCGACCTGGCGGATTGCGAGCTGGCTTTGAGAAAAAGCGTCATTCGCAACTGGATGTTGGAAGGGGTAAGCTTTTTGGACCCCGATTCCTGCACGGTTGAGCTTGATGTGAAAATAGGTCAAGATACGGTCATTTTGCCAAACACTCATTTACGCGGAAAAACAGTCATCGGCGAGAATTGCCAAATTGGTCCTGAGACTACGCTTTTGGATACAAAAGTTGGCAACGATTGCACGATTAAGAATTCGGTAGCCGAGTATTCCGAAATCGGTAATCATGTTGAAATGGGTCCTTTCTGCCACTTGCGCAAAGGCGCGGTTTTGAAAGATGGCGTTCATCTGGGCAACTTTGGGGAAGTGAAAGATTCAGTCCTCGATGAAGGCACAAAAATGGGACATTTTTCTTATATTGGCAATGCGAATATCGGGAAAAACGTCAATATCGGGGCAGGAACGATCACCTGTAATTATGACGGAAAGCATAAGCATCTCACGGAAATCGGGGATGACACATTTATTGGCAGCGACACAATGCTGGTCGCGCCACTCAAAATTGGCAAAAATGCCAAAACAGGGGCAGGTTCGGTCGTCACGAAAGACGTGCCGGATAACACGCTGGTTTATGGCGTGCCTGCACACAAAAAAGAAGGATAGGATAAAGTGAAAGAAATACATTGGTTGGGCATCATTTGGTTGGTCTTTTTAACAACCGATTTGATCAGTTCTGCAGCAAAATCAGCATTCAATCACGTCCGTTTGCCATGGTTAATTGGATTGGCGGCGGATAATCAGGCAAAGGTTGATAAAACAATTAATTTGATTGAAAAGACAGGTTTACGGACTGCTCTACGCTTGAGTGTGATTCTTTCACATTTTATGCTGGCTGGTTTTACGGTGCTTATCTTTAATCAATTACTAAGTAATGTTGGTGTCTGGCTTATTATCCTGATTTTATTTGTGGTAATGGTTTTGGTTACAGCCTTAGAGTTTGTGATTGAGGGGAAAATATTAGCCTCACCTGAAAACTCGGCTTTGAAATTGTACGGCGTGGCAAATGTTATTTCCAGAATTCTCAGTCCATTGACGAAACTGATGATGTTGCTTTTGGGCGAATATGCCGAAAGGGTTACTTTGTCGGTTACTGACGCGAGCCTCCGCGATTGGGTGGAGCAAGACCTGCCCGAAAGCACGCTCGACCAGGGCGAAAGGCAGATGATTTATTCCATCTTCCAATTCAGCGAAACGATGACTAAAGAGATTATGGTGCCACGGATGGACGTTCAGGCTATGGATGTGAACACATCCATTCGGCAAGCTCGGCAGGATTTTATTGACGCCGGTCATTCACGAGTGCCGGTTTATGATGATTCGATTGATAACGTAATCGGCTTACTCTATGCCAAAGATTTGCTGGCAATTGTTGACGGAGATGACACGATCGCTAATCAGCGTCATCTTATCCGCCCGGCTTATTTTGTGCCTGAAGCAAAAAAAGTTGACGAATTGCTGACCGAAATGCAAGCTCGGGGTGTCCACATGGCGCTGGTTGTCGATGAATATGGCGGGGTAGTCGGCGTTGTTACGCTTGAGGACATCATGGAAGAAATTGTCGGCGAAATTCGCGATGAATATGATGAGAGCGAAGCCAATTTGTATGAAGAACTTCCTGAAGGCGGTTATATCATTCAAGGCAAGGCTGCCATTGATGAAGTGAACGAAATTACCGGTTTGAATTTATCGGATGAATATGCCGATACTTTGGGTGGCTATATCTATAGTCAGCTTGGGCGTGTCCCTCAACTGGGCGAAACTTTACGACACGACAATTTTGAGTTTACGGTTGAAGAAGTAGAAGCCAGGCGCATTTTGAAAGTAAAAGTGAAAGCAATCCCTGAGAATGATTTGAACGACGATTGGGATGATGATGAGGAATAAAAATGGCAAGTTTGACAGCTGAAGTCAAAAGAGCTCTACTTGATAAGGCGATTGCCTATCGCGAAATGGCTTATATTCCCTATTCACACTACGCTGTCGGTGCAGCTGTTTTGGCAGAAGATGGTCTGATTTATGGCGGGAACAATATTGAAAATTCCGCTTATCCTTCAGGCTTGTGCGCCGAAAGGGTGGCGATTTTCAAAGCGATTTCCGAAGGAAACCGCAAGATTGAAGCGATTGCAGTTGTTACAGCAAATGCAGGCTCTCCTTGCGGTGCTTGCCGTCAGGTGATGCGCGAGTTTGCAGCGCTCGATATGCCAGTGATTTTGGGCGACGATAAAGGGGAAATCCACTTCGAAAGCACGATGGACGGCATTCTGCCGCGCTCTTTCGGACCGGAAGATTTGGTCATCTAAGTTCAATGGCAAGGCAAGAGTCACGCTCCTATCGGGCTCAGGCATTGGTAATCCGCCACCGCGAGTATGGGGAGGCGGATCGCGTTTTAACGCTTTATACGCTTGAGAAAGGTAAAATTCAGGCAATTGCCAGGGGCGTGCGTAAAATGAAAAGCCGAAAAGCCGGCCATCTGGAACCCTTCACTCAGGTTGCTTTGCAATTAGCAGAGGGGCGTGGCTGGGACGTAGTTACCCAAGTTGAAACAATCCGAAACTTCATGAATATTCGCAATGATTTGCAACTGACCGCCAAGGCGGCTTACGTTTTGGAGCTGCTGGATCGTTTCAGCTATGAAGACAGTGAAAACCGCCCGCTTTTTAATCTTGCGGTGGAGACACTTTCAAGGCTGGATGCGGGGATATCCCCTGGTCTGGTTGTGCATTATTACGAAGTGCATTTGATGGACCTTTTGGGCTTTAGACCGCAACTGCAGACTTGTGTGGTTTGTGGGGCGGAGATCAAGCCGGAGAATCAATATCTCTCGGCAAAGTTGGGCGGAGTAGTTTGCCCAAACTCGCTTTCGGGCGATCCTTCTGCAACGTCGGTTAGCATGGATGCCTTGCGCTATCTGCGCTTCTTCCAGCGGTCCCCCTGGCCTCAGGTGAAAAAGCGCACAATTCCTGAGGCAGTTGACCGTGAATTGAGCAAATTGATTGAAAAGCATCTGACTTACTTGCTCGAATACAGCCTAAAAACCCCCGGCTTTTTGGATGCGATCTCGTAATTTCATCGACTATAATCGATGAAATCGCAAAAACAGGAAAAGTATCGACTATAGTCGAAGGAATTTGAGGGATTTGCATTAGTTTCCAGATTTTTCTGTGTTTGCTCGGAAGGAAAACGCGGGCGTTTTCCCTACAAGAAAAATTTTGCCCGCTCCCCGCTCCCCGTTTCCCGCTACCTGTTCCCTGAATTATTGCCTATGTAATAAATTTCCCCTCAATCGCCTTCTTGGTGATGTATAATCAAGCGACGAAAAGACGAGGTATTTATGAAGCAAAGATTAGATTTTCAATCAATTATTTTCAATTTGCAAACCTATTGGGCGAGCCAGGGCTGTTTGATTTGGCAACCATATTATTCCCAGGTCGGTGCCGGGACGATGAACCCAGCCACCTTTTTGCGTGTTTTGGGACCCGAACCCTGGAGCGTTGCCTATCTTGAACCTTCTGTGCGCCCGGATGACGGCCGCTATGGCATTAACCCCAATCGCCTTCAGCAACATAATCAATTCCAAGTTATCCTCAAACCGGATCCCGGCAACCCGCAGGAGCTTTATCTAAAATCATTGCTCGCTCTGGGCATTAACCCCGAAGAGCACGACATCCGATTTGTGGAAGATAACTGGGAATCCCCGGCTTTATCCGCCTGGGGTTTGGGTTGGGAAGTCTGGCTGGATGGTCAGGAAATTACCCAATTCACCTATTTTCAACAAGCAGGCGGTTTGACTCTTGAAGTCCCGGCAGTTGAATTGACTTATGGCTTGGAGCGAATTGCAATGACCTTGCAAGGCGTAAATCATTTCAAAAATATTCGCTGGAACGAAAACAGAAGCTACGGCGATGTTTATCAGGTAGCAGAGCGCGAACATTCTACTTATTATTACAAAGTCGCCGATGTCCCTCGCTTGCGCGAGGAGTTCAGCCTGTTCACTCAAGATGCAGAAAATGCGCTGAATCAGGGTTTGGTTTTGCCGGCTTATGATAACGTCATTAAATGTTCGCACACTTTCAACGTTTTGGATGCGCGTGGTGCGATTGGCTTCACCGAAAGACAAGCCCTGTTTGGGAAAATGCGCGACCTCTCCCGCCGGGTTGCTGAAGCCTATCATGCCCAACGGCAGGAAATGGGCTACCCCTGGCTCAAGCAAAGCGAAGTTCACAAGGACGTCCATCCGACAGCAAATGAGCCTGTTTTGGCTGAAAATGCAGATTTCTTGTTCGAAATTGGTACCGAAGAATTACCGGTTGCCGAGTTGGACAAGGCGATTGAGCAATTAGAAACGAATTTTGCCACCCTGTTAAAAGAAAACCGCCTGAGTTATGAAAATCTTGAAGTGAAGGGAACAGCCCGACGCTTAACCGTAATGGTGAAAGCTTTGCAAAGCCGTCAGGCTGACCGCTTGCTTGAGTTGAAGGGTCCCCCGGCTGACCGCGCTTTTGATTCGGAAGGCAAGCCGACCAAAGTTGCCGAAGGTTTTGCGCGTAGTAAAGGTTTGGAATTAAGCCAGTTAAGTGCCAAAGATTTTGAAAATGGGCGTTACGTTGTGGCAGAGATTGCCGAAAAAGGGCGCAGCACGCTCGAGTTATTGGCAACAGCATTACCGGGCATGATTGCTGACTTGAAATTTAGTAAATCGATGCGTTGGAACGATAGCGGCGTGAGCTTTTCACGACCGATTCGCTGGCTGCTTGCCTTGTTTGGCGACCAGGTAGTGCCTTTTGAGTATGCGAATTTAGCTTCCGGAAGGACCACTTGGGGCATGCGCTTTTCAGCTGAACCGAGCAAGGAAATCCACTCCTTGAGCGAATATCTGGCATATATGGAGAGCGAAGGCATCATTTTGGATACCGGCAAGCGCCGACAAAACATTTGGGAGCAAGCCCTGCAATTGGCAGGCAGTGTCAATGGTATTTTGAAAAATGCCCCCGATTTGTTGGCTGAAATTGCTAATTTGGTCGAACAACCGACCGCTTTGCTGGGCACTTTTGAGGAGAGATATCTTGAAAATTTACCTGCCGAAGTGATTATCAGCGTGATGAAAAAACACCAACGCTATATCCCGGTGCTCAATCCCGAAGGCGGGCTGACCACTCATTTCATCGTGGTGCGTAATGGCGGCAAGCAACATTCCGAGACGGTTTTAGACGGAAACTTGCAGGTCATTATCGCGCGCTTTGCTGATGCAGAATTTTTTGTTCAGGAAGACCGCAAGCACAAGCTTGAAGATTTCGTTCCAAAACTTGCTCAATTGACTTTCCAAAAGCAATTGGGTTCGATGTTGGATAAGACTCAGCGGATTGAGAAAATTAGCGCTGAATTGGCAAAAACTTTTGCCCTGAACGAAGAGGAAGGCCGCGATGCAATGCGCATAGCCTATCTTTGCAAGGCGGACTTAGCCTCCGAGATGGTGGTCGAAATGACCAGTTTGCAAGGCGTGATGGGAAAATATTACGCTCGATATTCCGGTGAAAACGAAGTTGTTGCAAACGGCTTGTTTGAAACTTATCTGCCGCGAAATGCTGAAGACCCTCTGCCCGAGAGTAAGGCTGCCACAGTAGTCGGTTTGGCAGATCGGCTCGATTCGATTGCCGGATTGTTTGCCGTTGGTTTGACCCCAACCGGCAATAAAGATCCCTTTGCTTTGCGCCGTTCCGCGATTGGATTGGTGAGCATTTTGATGGGTAAAGGTCTCGATTTTGATACCCGTGCCGGTTTGAAATTAGCCGGGGCTGCTTTGGATGTGCCTTTTAGCCAGGAAGCCCAAGACCAGGCAGTGGCTTTTATCACCGGACGTTTGCACCAGATGTTGTTGGAACAAGGCTATGCTCACGATGTGATCAATGCGGTCGAGGCTGTCTATGGTGAAAATCCTGCCAAAGCGAAGGCGGCGGTTGAGGTTTTGAGCCAATGGGTTGCAAAAGAGGAATGGCAAAGGATTTTGCCTGCTTTTAGCCGCTGTGTCCGCATTAGCCGCGACCTTGAAGCGTTGTACCCGGTTGAGGCTGAGGTTTTGATTGAAGAGGAAGAAAAAGCGCTTTATCAATCTGTGCTCTCGGCAGAAAAGGCTTTGCAGGCAGAGCCGGGATTAGAGAATGCCTTAGTTCAGGTTGAGGCTTTGGTTGAGCCAATTAACGCTTTCTTTGATAAGGTCCTGGTTATGGCGGAAGACCAAAATTTGCGCCGCTCGCGCCTGGGTATACTACAACGAATTGCCGGCTTGTTGAAACCTCATGCTGATTTATCGAAGTTGGAAGGCTTTTAGGAAGTTTCATTATCGCATTTCGTTCGGTTATAACGTCTGCCTGAATTTTTGTCTTGCACAAAGCTTAATCCTTAGGCTCATGACGGCGGATTGAAAATGGGACAACGCATAATGATTTCAAGGTAAAAACATTTTCAATCTCACCCTACGAAGATCTTTGCATTATTGCCGGGCGGGTTTTGGACCCGCCCGTGTTGTTAATTAATTATCCAATTATTTTCCGCAGACTAAGCCGTAAAAATTGCAAATCCAGCTGTGCCGAGTTCGCTATAAGCTTGGAAGCCATGCGATTGATACCAAGCATGCAAGCCTTTCACCTCATCGCCGTCCTCGGTCATGAGTGCGATTTGACGGATGCCAGTTAGTTTAGCTAAGGTTTGGCGCATTAGTTCATCACCAATTCCCTGTTTTCGATAGGCTGGTTTGATCAGAATATCCTGGATATAGGCAATTGTTTCAAAGTCTGTGAGACAGCGGATTAATCCGGTCAGTTCTTCCTCATCCCATGCTGTAATCACTATCTGACTGTTTTCAATGCCACGGATTAATTTTGGCATGTCTTTAGTGTAGGCTGACCATTGAACACTTTCGTAAAGAACCTGAACTTGCTCTGATGGCAGGTTTTTTAAGGAGGAGTAGTGTATATCAATTTTATTTTTCATTGTCTCATTTCCTTCCATACGATTTAACTGAATTTTGGTCTTGCACAAAGCTTTATCCTTAGGCTCACAACGCCGGACCTGTACCCGAACGCAGTGAGTGGTAATGCAATCTCTCTGTAGGGCGCGATTGAAGATGGTAAAGCCTCAAGGGATTTTTTACACAATTACATCTTCAATCCGCCGTCGTGAGAGAAGAATTTTAAGCGAGACCGAAACATAGGCGGACGTTGTACCCGAACGCAGTGAGTGGTATTGAATGGGCGCACCGCTTAACAATCAAGAGGTTACAAGCCCATTCAATCGCGCCCTACATTATTAATTCTTTTTGTTCCTAGACGAAATCATTTGATTACTCCGAAACTTCAGCTACTTCTTCTTGCTGTTTGAGTGAAACTGCCTTCGCCACCAGGATGAAGCCGGGCTCTCATGCTGACGAACAGCTAAAACAGATGTCCGTGTGGCTTTGCGAATACTGTCAACAACCTCTCCAAACAAATGCTCTGCCTGGGGCTCCCCTTCGTGAGATCCGATAATTACCAAATCATAATCACGTTGTTCTGTTTCATCGATAATTGCTCTTACAGGGTCATCACTTCGCACGAGATAGAGGTTCATATTGCCGGGAATTGTTCCCAATTGAGTCATCACAATTTCTTGCAGAAAAGCCATTTGGTCCTCATAAACCTCTTCATCAACATTTGCATCAACAACCTGGACCACATCAATCGTACCGTTATCGGCTTTAGAGAGGGTTTCGGCAATTTGAATGGCAAATTTAGAATGATAACCACCACCAACCGGAACGAGGATATTTTCCAGCTTATCAATTCCTCGGTCAAAAAGGACGCCAACATTGGTGATGCCGTGCTGCATAATCGGCTGCAGTGTTTCGGCAAAACGAGCTTGCTCTTTTTCGTTTACAGGCCATTTGAAAAGTGTCAGCCTGACGTTGTCATCCGATTTCAGGTCATCAATTATTCCCTCCGTAAGCGTTGGTGCAGTTATCGATTTTGCATACATTGGCACATTTTGTTCGACAGCGTGCACGATAAACTTCTCGAGTGCATATTGTCGTGAGCGTATCAACTGAGTTTTAGCTTCGGGGTTTTCGGAAACCTCCGGCTCAATTACCTGCAATAAACAGAGGTTAGCGTCGCTTGTTGCCTTTGCAATCCGAGCACCCAAACGAATCACATTTTCCATTCCGCTGTCGCTTTGAATCGGAATGACAAGGCGATATCGCCCTGGATTATGAGAGAGTTTGTGTTCGTTTTGCCAGGAAGTTATTCCCAATCGAATGAAATAGTAGATGGCAAAAATCGCTAAAAGCCCTCCCATGAAGAGCAAAGCATTCACTTCAGAAAAAGCCAAAACCAAAAGACAAACCAAGGAAGCAATAATCGGGGTCAAAGGAAAGAACGCCACTTTGAATGGGCGATGGATAAAAGGATATTTCTTGTGTAAGGTTATCATGGCAAGGTTAGACATAAATAAGATGAACAGGTAGCCACCGGAAGTAATATAACTCAGGAAGTCCACTGCTCCGATGCTTGTAATCAATATTGAAATCGCACCAATCATCAGAATTGAAAAATAGGGAACGCGAGACTTGTTTAGGCGGGAAAGAAAAGATGGCCAGGCACCATCACGGCTGAGCGAAAAACTTTCACGGGTAGCCGAAAGCATCGAAGAACTGATAGCAGTCAATGAACCAATCATTCCGGCAATCCCAATCATTGTTACTCCGGGCTTGCCTAAAAACAGATTTATCGAATCCGTTAGTGCTGTTTCTGAACCAGCGATGTCTGCCGAGGTGCCTCTTGCAACGGCAAAAACGAGCGTGTAAACCAAAACAATCAGGAATAAGCTAACCATAATTGCGATAGGGATGTTTTTGGTTGGGTTTTTAATTTCTTCTGCATCATCAGCAATGACTTCAAAACCAACATACATTGAATAAATCAAAGCAATAGTCTTGAGAATCATTCCTAAATTCGTCCCAAAATCATCTGTGGCAAACCAACGTCCTCCTTGCAGGAGCAAAGTTGCTGTGCTGAAGCCGTTGGGCATGGTGAAACCGGCAATGACGTAAATTGCGAAAGCAACCAGAAGAATAATACCCATCACAACCTGCATATTACCGATTTTGGTTACGCCGATAATATTCAGAGTTACGAAGAACAAAATAGCGCCAATCGCGACCGCACCAATTCCAAACTTGCTGCTTGCTATGCCGGGGAAAAATACCGAAGCAGAATAGGCAAAACTAACCGCGCTCAAAGCAGTATAGAATGTGCTAGAAATACAATCCATCGAGCCGACCAAAAAAGAAACTAAACCCTTTCCCCAGGCTTCGCGGACGTAGGTCATCGCGCCACCGGTTTCGGGGTAGGTTGTGGCAAGTTCACAGTAATTTAGCGCGATGCTAAAACTGAGAATACCCGCAATCAGGATCGCCCAAATACCAGCCGGACCAGCCAAAGCTGCAGCATGACCTGATAAAACAAAAACACCGGAACCAAGTGTTCCGGCTGTACCCAGCATAATTGCCTGGGTTAATGAAAGTTGGCGTTTAAGCGTTCGTTTGCCAGCCATTTATTTCCTCTTCTTCTCTAAAGCAAAGAGGCTCGGTTTGAAACGTTGTTTCTCGCCGAACCTGATAGATTTCTATTTTATTATGTTGCAGTCATTATACTACCACCTCAATTTTTGCATGAAGGTTTTTAGAAGATTGTACGAAGAAAAGAGAAAGGGTATAATTTGGGCATGCAAAGAACATTATCTCAAGAATGGTCAATTGAGATCCCGGACGGTTTTGAAGAGCGCAAAGCAGGCGAGCATCTGATTTTTTGGAAAAGCGGCTGCACCTTGCTAACGACCATTTTTGCCTATTCCGGTGAAAAACACCGCCAGCTTTTATTGGCGAATTTAAAAGGCCGGGTTGAGGCAGAAAAACTGGAGAGCATCGTAGAAATCGACGGCGAGATTGAACGCTATGCTTACTTAAAAGAAGAAGCTATCATGCCCGGCCATGTCCGTTTGGCGATTCATGCCTTCACAACCGCTCCGTATGGCGTTTTGCAAACCTCCTTTTACATTGACAATCCGGATGATTTACGAGAATGCCTGGTCATCTGGAAATCAGTTCAATACCATGGCGAACAAGAGCAGGTTTCTTAGAATATCCAGCTAACAATTTTTTATCTTGGAAAGCCAACCACAGCCGAACGAAGTGAGTGGACTTGAGGATGTCTAAACCTTGATTTTTTTACACCCTCCCATCTTGAACTTGCGATAATGCAGAGGTCAACATCCGTCCGGAAGGGCTTTGGACCTTTGTAACGGAGTCTGACATGGCTGTCGCTGTCGAAACCGAAAAACCGTGATAAGCGTAGATAATCTACGGCACAAGCGATGCTGTTGCACTATAATTAATTTGAAAGACTGAGGTAATGATGAAAACAAAAATAAAAATCTTTGCGGTTTTATCTGTCCTTCTTGTTGCAACGATGGCTTGTTCTCTGCCACGTCTGGTTCCGGAAGTTGAAAAACCAAGTAGCACTGAATGGGATAAAACCCAGGTCAACGAAAAGCAAAAACTGGATTCTTTTAACGAAATAGAATTTAAAGGTGGCGGCACAATTTATCTTGAACAGGCGGATGATTTTTCCATTGAGATGGAAGGCAGTAAAACTGCGGTTGATACTGTTAAAATCGAAGTTCGTAACGGGCGTTTGATTATCGACCAGGAGCGAAGCAGCTGGCAATGGCTGACCGAATTGGACTACCCCAGTTTTACCATCAAATTCAAAGATCTTTCTCATTTTACGCTTGTGGGTGGGGCTAAAGTTGTCGCCAACGATTTAAACCTCGACAGTTTGTTGCTAAAAATATCCGGCGGTGGTTCGCTAAGCATGGCGAATTTTTATGCCCAATCGATTGTGATGGATATTGAAGGTGGCCTTTCGTTTGATATCAGCGGAGAAGCCAGCCAGCAGGATTTAGAGTTTTCCGGGGGCATCGATTATAAAGCCGAGGATTTTAAGGGCGAAGATGTAAAATTGAAAATGGAAGGTGCCGGGAGTGCAATCCTTTGGGCAATCGAAACCCTTGATTTGGATTTGAGTGGCGCCTACAACGTGGAATATTACGGAAAACCGATTGTGAGCCAAAACGTGCAAGGTGTTGGTAACCTCGAAGCCCTGGGAGACAAGTAAACAGCATAGAAATTGAACAAAAAAGAGTGCGCAAGCACTCTTTTTATTCTTCCAACCATGCTTCGCGTATTTTCTCGTAAGACTCTTCAAGCGATTCCGGTAAAACCCGGGTTTTCCCGATTACAGTAACAAAATTTGCATCGCCAATCCAGCGTGGGATAATATGCCAATGCATGTGCTCTTTGATACCGGCACCACCGGCGTCTCCGATATTCAAACCGACGTTAAAGCCTTGCGGACAATATAGCCGCTGCAGGCATCCCACCCCTCGTTGAATCAAACTTGTCATCTCAAAAAGCTGTTCAGGCCTTAGATTCTCGATTCGATTGGTATGTTCGTAAGGCACAACCATAATATGCCCGCTGGTGTAGGGGTAGAGGTTCAAAAGGACAAAATTATACAGACCACGGTGGACGATAAGATTTTCAAAACTATCCTCTTTTTTTTGCGCCTCACAGAAGACACAAGGAGCCCCTTTATCGCGTGCAAAATATTTATTCCGGTCACTATAAATATGATCCATATGTGAATTTTATCTCAAATTCAAAATTTTTGGGGAAGGAGATTTGGATCAATCCCCTTGATTTTCCCCTATTTACTATAAAAATCTTTTCTAATCTGCGGGTCGCGAGCCATGCCTGCCATCAGGATGTCCATCAGGTTCTGAATTAAATCATGCAAAAGAGGACTGTCGTTGAGGTCATAATCTGCGGTAATTTCACGGACACTATCTTGCTTGAGTCGGTCGAGCAGGTAGGGAGAAATCCATTGAGAAATAAGCGTTAGGACATAAGCCGCCATGTCAGTATCAAGCCAAGTAGCGATGTCTTCATGATAGACGCCTTGTTGGAGAAAAGCGTGGAAGCGTCCGTCGCCGGAAAAACGCTGGCCTGTTTCGGGGTCAATGGTGCTGGTAATCGGGTTCTCGAAGTTATGCCGCCGCTCTACTTTTGACAATTGGGGATAGCAAAGTTCAAAAGCCAGGGTTGATCGAATCAGCCTTTCCAAATAGGCAAAAGTGTCAAGTCCGTTGTTTTGCAAAGGCAAATTCTGAATGAGTTCAAGTTTTTTTTCGTGGATAATCCCCATAATGTGTTTATAGAGGTCTTCCGAATTTTCAAAATACTGGTAAAACGAACCTTTGGCAATCCCAGCATTGTGGACAATAGCGTTCACGGAAGCACATTGCAGACTTTTCTCGGCAAATTCTTCGATGGCGACTCGCTCGATGAGCGCTCGCTTTTCGGCAGGTAGTTTGAAAAAAGTATCTTTTGGCATAAATCTCTCTTATGACCTATCGGTCATATTATATCCAAATACAGAGGGCTGTCAATGCTTTGATCAGATGAGCTCAAAGATTTAGACAAAGGAAAACGGGGGCATTTTCCCTACGGATTGAATGGAAATGAAAGCGGGAGCGGTAGACAGTTTGCAGAGGTTAATCTGCTCGCTGTTACTGCCCCCGCTGTACTATTTGCTATAAAAAGCTATTGTCGCTGGCCTAAAGTTACAGGCAAATCAAGCGTTTCGCCTTCGCGGATCACGGTCAAAATAATCTCATCACCGACGCTGGTGTTGAGAACCAGATAGCTCATCAACTCGCTGAAATCCTTAATCTCAATCCCATCAACTGCGGTAATCAAATCGCCGCCGGTCGTCAGACCTTGGATTCTGGTTGGCTTTACGCCGCCACGCAAACCAGCTATGTCTGCCGGTCCACCGGAAACCACACTGGCAACATATGCTCCGGTCTGTTGGGGAAGCTCCAAAGCCTCAATCATCGCCAGGGACATATTCGAGTAACTCGACAAGCCGAGGTACGGGTAAGCATAAGAACCGTGGCTAATCAATTCCGGAACGACCTTGCTGACCGTATTCGAAGAAATGGCAAAGCCGATGCCGGTGCTAACTGCTTCACCGGTGATGCTGACACCGGCGGTTTGGATGGCACGGTTTACGCCAATCACTTCACCGTTCAAATTCAACAGAGGTCCACCGGAGTTTCCGGGATTAATCAGAGCATCAGTTTGAATTGTGTCGCCGGATGAATAATAGGATCCGGTTTCAGATTGACGCATGGAATCCAAAACTCTACCTTGAGCAGAAACAATTCCCATCGTCATCGTGCCACTTAAGCCATAGGGATTGCCGATGGCAACAACTGTCTGGCCGACTTTTAGCGCATTGGAATCGCCAATTGGTAAAGGTGTCAAGAGGTCAGGATCGACGTCAACTTTAACAACCGCCAGGTCAGAATCCATATCGCTGCCGATCACTTCACCATAAACTTTTAGACCGGATGGAAAATGCACCTCTAATTGAGTGGCATCGCTGGCAACGTGATAATTCGTCACGATATGCCCTTCTTTGTCAATTACAAAACCGGTTCCTTGTCCGCTGCCTTCGACTGTCTCGAATTGCAAAGAAACCACACCGGGGCTTACGTTTTCATATAACTCTTCAAGGCTGTCTTCCAAAGCACTATATTCGGGAACAATAATTGTTTTAGAAGGTGCTGGTTCCTCAGATTGCGACTGGGGAATCTGAACTTCTTGATCCTGCTCGATTGAACTTGAAGTGTTGGAATCGACCTTTGTAATTCGGCAAGCAGAACCTACCACAAAAATTACCATCAAAAATGCGATAATTCGCAAAACACGTTTATTTTTTATCATATTCTCCTCACGTCATGTGTGATTCAGATTTTAAATATACTTGACTTGTATTAAAGCCGTATTAAAAAGTTCACGCTTTTTGGATAGATATTTGTGGCATAAAAGAATGAAAGTTACATTTTAAAACCCAAACCATTTAAGGCAAATTGATGTACAATCGATATAATTCAAGAAGAGGATGTATTTATGAAGAAAGTTAGCATCATTTTATTAATATTTTTGCTTGTTCTGAGCGCTTGCTCAAAGCCTGAGCCGGTTGAACCGACCGCTGAACCAAGCCCTACTTTAACCAACACCGCTACCCCTACCGAAACAGCAACCGCCACAGCTACCAAAACCGCAACCCCAACCCGCACCCCAACAAAAACGGCAGTCCCAACGGATACCCCAACCGCCACGCTCACATCCGCTGAGCAAATGGGTGGCGGACTAATTTGGCCCCGGGCAAAGTTCTCTGAAGGGAATATCACCAGGCGACAAAGTTATTGCGCTGCTGAGGGGAAAAACCTCAGTTGCGAAGTTGAGTATCGCACCGATTCTTCGGGCTGCTACGTCGGAATGAGCTGCTATGATGATTGTGGCTGGTATTATTCTGTGAATACCATTCCGGGCAACGTAGGTCCTGAATATGGTTCGGGACCTTGCTATTAGCGGGGAGCGGTTGACAGGAAACAGGAAAGAGGAAACGGGAAACAGGAAGTGGGGAGCCGGGAGCAGGAATCGGGGAGCAGGAAAAAACCTCTTGCTATGATAGAATTCCTCTATGGAAGAAGTGTTTTGAAAAAAACTTCAACTCGCTCAATCTTTAGCCTCATGGAACAAAAATGACCAATTCAGAAACACCCGCCCTGCAAACTATCAACCTCAGCAAGAAATTCAAAAACTTTCCGGCACTTATGCCGACCAGCATAGAGATTATGCCCGGAGAGTTGGTTTTTTTAGAGGGGCAAAACGGGTCGGGGAAGACGACTTTGCTCAATTGCATCACCTATCTCATTCCGCCTTCAAGCGGTGAGGTCAAAATTTGCGGATACGATATCCTTCGGGAAGAACAAGCCGCCCGAAAAGAACTTGCCTTTGTGCCGGATGTCCCTCGTTTTTATCTTGAATTGACTGCTTGGGAACACTTGCGCTTCATTGCGGCAGCCAACAACAGCCTGGAAGGTTTTGAAGAGCGGGCGGAAAATTTGCTGAAAGATTTCGGACTTTGGCAAGTTCGCAGCCATTTTCCACATAATTTTTCGCGTGGAATGCGCCTCAAGCTTGGGCTTTTACTCGGATTGATTCGTCCTTCGAGCTTACTCCTTCTTGATGAGCCAACCTCAGCTCTCGATACCAAAGGGACAGATTTGCTGATTGCTGAACTTCGCCGCCGCAAAGCGGACGGGACAGCGATTTTGATCAGTTCGCATGATAGCGGTCTGCGCAAGCTGCTTGCTGACCGGGTGCTTGGAATATCCGAGGGTTTGGTCAACGAAATCAATCTCCCTTCGAGAGCGGTATGAGAAGTCAGGCAAGCGAAGCAGTTAATTTTTTGCGTTCACGGCAAGGAAAAACTGACTTGCGCTATTGGTTCTCAATCGTCAGCTATGACCCCGAAGAAAAAAGCCTTTCCAATCAAGCATACCTGCTCTATCTAATCGTTTTCTTTGCGATTTGGTTTTTCTTAGTGCTCATTTTTATTGCGCGAGGCTTTTTTGTCTTGTTTCAACTTTTTGAACCGTTCCCGGCAACAAGCGCTATGGTACTTTTATTGGGGCTGAATTTTGCAATTTTTTCACTTTACTTATTCATCAAAAATGTTCGTCGATCGCCCTTGGTTTTCGATGAAGAGCATCGCTACTTACTCTGTCAAAAAGCTATTCCTTCTCGCATTATCGTTTTTCGCTGGTGGCAACAGCCCTGGCTTTATAACTTGATTGTCTTTACGCTTCTCGCCTTGATTCTGGGTTTTACGTTGGGCGAAACCACTTTTCCGGCCGGAGAAATGAGCCAATACTTTTTCGTTTACCTCTGGTATGGTTTCCGGGTGGTTTTAGTTTCGCTTCCTTTTCACCTGGCGATTTTCATCGCCTCCTGGGCTAACGGTTTATCTGCGCTCCGTAATCGCGGTAAGTTCAAAGCAATTCTTCCGACCGTAGGCATAGTTTTGTTGGTTGTTTTTGTCTTGCTGATGGTTTTTATTCCGGCACTTTCCGGGAATTTCCCCAACTTCTTGACACCTATTTCCACTTTTTTCACGAATATCCTTCTTTCGGCTTTTGGAGCGGGAAGTTATGGATTATTCACAAGTTTTCTGATCGGCTTGTTTGCGCTTGGGCTTAGTTTTCTTTGGCTGTTTTTTGCTTCAAAAGATTTCAGCCCCTCAAAAGCCGCTTTCGAAACCGAAATTACCGCTAAAATCTCAGCCTTTGCGCGCTATGGTCAGCAAGATGCTATCAATGCTCTGCGCCAAAAGCAACGCCTTGGAATAAAGAGACAAAGCCATTTTGAACCCAATTGGCAAGGGGAGAAAGCCTTTTTGTGGAAGGCTTGGATTCACTATAAACGCAGTTTCACCCTGGAGCGTACCTGGCAAATTTTTCTCAGTTTCAGCTTTGTGCTGGTTCTGAATCTCAGTGGCAATAGTCCGAGCGGATGGTTTGTTTTAGTAAGCTTGCTTTGGCTACTTCGCGAGACTGTCCTCGAAATCTTTAGCGAGGATCTCACGCTTTGGCAATTGATCCTCCAGCTTCCTCTCGAAAGCTCAAAATGGGCTTTGGCGAGTTTGTTCATTCCCACTCTTCCCATTTTTCTGGCAATCATCCTCGCACAAATTGTCAGTTTGGCAATTTTTCCTGCGGCAAATTGGGCATTTATCCTCACTTTGCCACTGGCTTTCTCAGCGGCTATCTTACAACTAGCTCAAGACCTTTTGCGAAAAAACCGGTCCGCGTTACTGGTGAGTGGTTCGCTGCGCATTTATGGTATGCGAGGAATGGTGATGGCAATTCTTTGTCTGATTATTCCTCAAATTGGATTAAATATTCCCGTCAGTCCAACAAATTGGATAACGGGAATTGTCTTGGCAACTCTTATTTTGTTTGGCAGTTTTTCCGGATTCAAACGAGAATTCAGAAAATTGAAAGAGGGGAAGCAGGTCAGCGGCTAAAGTTCTAAAGCCCGTTTTTGCCACTCGATTTGTTCTTCTGTTTCAGCTTCAATCGTAATTCCATGCGGTCTGGATTTGCCGTGTTCGTCAACATAGACGAAAGTGATGAAGCCATCAACCGTCTGTTCGTCTTTAACGCTTGCCCTGATATATGCGGTCAGGCTTGATTTGCCGGTTTTGACAATTTGGCTGTCATATCTCACAACCTCACCAGGTCGGACCGGACGAGAAAAAGTCATGCCATGAATTTTCAAACAGAGCACAAATTCCGGAGACAAGAGGTTTGATGCGGCAATAAAACCGGCTTCAACCAGCCATTCAGCCCCTCTGCCGGCATAAAGTGTGCGATGATGATTCAGGTCTTCACCTTTAACCAAATGGTGAATTGTCAGGCTTTCTATTTTCATGATTTCTGTTTACTCCAATTTCAATTTTAAGTTATCAAAGGCGACTTTTACGCCTGGAATATCAAAAGTTCCGGCAATCATGCCAATCCCGCCGGGTGTAAAATCGGGATCGCTGCTGCTTGCCAATATGGTGCCGTTCAGAGCCAAAACCAATTGCTCGCTGCTGCAACGCGCACTCAAGTTATAGGGTCCTCCACTGGCAACTTCCTGTGAATAGGTCCAGTCCACCAAGGAGCTCGTCTGTCCGTCAATTGTCTTCCAGATGGAATAGAAACCGTCCTCGCTGATTTCAAGTGCATAGAAATTCTGACTGTCAATCATGCCACAAACAAAACCGAAATCGGCATCTCCGACCGGCTCTACCACCCGCAAATCAGCTTCAATCACCAGCGAATCGTAAAAATATTCCTGGTCTGACCAGGCAAGATACATGGGTTCGTTTACCTGAATGAGATACTCACCGTTTTCATATTTTGTTTCGCCTTCATGGTCAATCGCCTGAGCCCAACCGCTTTTTGGGTCAGAAAAATCGTCTTCCAAAATGAGTAGTCCTTCGCTTTCAAAGGGCTCTCCGGCAACTGAACCGGCGACGATTGCCACTTCTCCCAAACTGGCGGCTCTAACCAGGTCCATTGCTAAATTAATTGGGCGCAAAGCATTGATGAAACCACCGGTCGGGACGCAGGTGTCCTTATTGTCAATATAACCGTCTCGGTTCGTGTCAAATAGGGCACGACAATCCACATATTCGGTATTCCATCCGCCCGAACCGACTTGCGAGGGCACGCCTATCAGCTCTCCCTGGGCATTAACCGCCAAACCACCGCTGTTGCCTCCGGCAATTGTGCCGCTGGTTTTGATGAAAGCGCGGTTTCCGTAGGGCTCTTCGGCTGTAAAACCGCTCACCTCACCGGTGGTCAGCGTAATTGTTTCGCCGCCAATTCCGGGATAGCCTAAAATCTTAATCTCGTCTCCCAATTTAAGCGTGTCAGAATCGCCCAAAGGGACAAAAGGCAGGTTGAGCAATTGGTAATTCAAGATATTGCCTTGCAGGTCTTGATAAGGCTTTATGACGGCGATATCGAGCGGTTCGTCCGCCTGAACAATGCTGGCATAATAGCTTGGAACCGGGGGGGCATCTTCTGCGACCGTCAGGCTGACAATCAGTTTTTTAACCTGATAGAAGCGGTCCGAAAGGACTACATGGGCATTGGTCAAAATTAAGCCATCAGGACTGATAATCGTGCCCGATCCTTTCCATCCGGAGACTTCCCTTCCGTCAATATCAATAATTGCTTCAATTTGGACGACAGATTGCCAGGGAATTTCGTTTATGGCAGTTGGCGTAAGCAGGGGTGAAATGCCCGGCTCCCAACCATCGGGGTTGCTGCCTACAACTTCCAGTTGAATTTCAAAGGAATAGTCTTTTTCGTCTGTCTCAACCCGTCCGGAGCCCTTCAATGAGCCGTAGGTCAGGGCTTCAAAACGGAAGGTAAAACTTTGTTCGCCGTTCGGGGCAATGGTCAGGTCCATTTCAATCAGACCTTCGCCCTGTTGATTTTCAACCAAGGTCAAAGCCGGTTCCGAGCCGATATAGCGACCGGAACTCAAAATTTCTTTCGGCAAAACAATTTTCGTGATATGGACGTTGTAGATCCCCGGATTGCTCAAAATCAGTTTGATGTCAAAAACATGCCCCTGATTAATCTGCAATTTTGGAAGCTCCGTCCGCACCTCAAGGATTCGCTTCGAATTTGCTTCCGGGACGAGGCAAGAAGAAAGCAGCACAACAAAAACTGCCAGAAGGCTTATTACTTTTAGCCATTTTCCTCGGCAATCTTTGTTCATCTATTTATTCCTCTATCTTTTCTTTTCAAAATGAAAAAGCCTGGAAAGCAAAAGGATAGGGGCAGCTCGACTTTATTAAGCTGCTCCCTTCCCATAATTTAGCCTAAATTAATCCCATTTAATTGTTGGGTCAATTGGCCAACCCCATGTGGCAGCGTCGGCATACCAATCAGAGGGATTAACATCTTTTGTTTCTTGTCCTTCTTTTACCTCAACGGCAATCAAAGTATGATCGCTACAAGCAGTGCTCATTCCACAAGGTACAAATTGTGTATAGGCTCCAAAATCGTTTTTTGAAGGTCTCGCAATATCATATGCCATCACCCAATATGTCCCGGGATCCAAATTGTCAAATCGATAACTGGTTTGTCCGGCGACTGTGTTTTGCCAATGGTAATAACCACCGACTGTGTTCATAGCCACAATTCGCAAAGCAGGAATCGAACCAGAAGGAAATTGCAGCGTTCCGGAGATTGCACCACCCTTGACTGTATTTGTCGGAGTAGCAGAGGGCGTGGTGGAAATTGGAATTGCGGTTGCGGTTGGATTAGGTGTCGCTGTTGGCGGCATGGTTGGAATAACACAAGGTTCGCAAGTAGCAGTTGGTTGAGCAATCTGCGCTTTTAAGCCGGCCATTTCGTTGGCTTGAAGCGTCATTTGGATGGCCATAGCGTTTTGGGTTGCCACTGCCTCATCAAGTTTTGCCGAACCACATCCTGCCGTAAAAAGCAGGACGAAGAGTATGCCAAATAAAGTAAATTTTTTCATTGATCCTCCATTTCTAATAGTGCCTCTATTATAGTCGGGAAATAGGAACCGGAAAATGGAAGCGGGGACATGGGCAGGAAAGGGCAAACGAGAAGCGGCGAAGGGCATTTACTATTTGCTTAATGTTTACTGAATGCTGCCATCTTTCGCTTATACTTAAGCCATGGATCAGCTCAATTTCTACAAGCCAACCGTCCTCAGCGTTAGCGCTCTCAGCAATTATTTGCGCGAATTGCTCGAAACGGATGAAGTCCTTCATGACCTTTGGGTTAGCGGGGAGATTTCCAACTTTTCTCAACCGCGCTCCGGACATATTTATTTCACGCTCAAAGACAAGGAAGCCCAAATAAGAGCGGTGATGTGGAAAAGTGCCGCGATGCGTCTCAATTTTAGCCCTCGTGACGGGCAGAGCGTTGAGATTCATGGGAGTATGAGTTTCTACGCCGCCAGCGGTCAGGCACAGCTTTACATCGACACCATGCAACCGATAGGCGAAGGGAAGCTTTTTCAGGAATTTCTCCGCCTAAAAAACAAGCTGGAAGCTGAAGGGCTCTTCTCCCAGGCGCATAAACGCCCCCTGCCGGAGTTGCCCAGAAAAATTGGGATCATCACTTCTGCAACCGGTGCCGCCTTGCAAGACATTCTGAAGACGCTCAGCCGCCGCCTGCCCTTGTTGCAAGTTTTTATCGCCCCGAGCCTCGTCCAGGGGGTTGATGCACCAACGAGTTTGCTCAAATCGCTCAATTCTCTCACACAAATTGAAGGACTTGACCTGATCATTATCGCTCGCGGTGGTGGTTCAATCGAGGATCTTTGGGCATTCAATGACGAAAACCTGGCACGGGCAATTTTTAATTCGCCGGTGCCCGTCATCTCAGGCGTAGGGCACGAAACCGATTTCACCATCGCCGATTTCGTCGCGGATATGCGCGCTCCCACGCCAACCGCTGCCGCAGAGTTAGCCACGCCGATTACGATTAACGAACTCGCCCTTTCCTTGCAAGCCAATCGCAAGCTTTTAAAAGATAATATGCAGGAGGCAATCGCCGAACGCAGCTATCAGCTGGAACTGCGCCATCAGGATTTGAAGCGTCTTTCCCCCATTCAAAGAGTCAATAACGCTATACAAACCCTCGACAATCTGCAAATGCGGCTTGAACGCACGATGCGTCTGGAGCTTCAAAAGCTCTCGCAGAAAAATCAACATCTCAGCGACCGATTGGAGAGTCTGAGCCCGCTTGCGGTTCTAAAACGCGGTTTTGCAATTGTCAGTGATGCGCATAGCAAGCAGCTAATCAACCAAACCAAGCAAAGTTCGCCCAATCAAGCTGTGAATATCCGCTTTTTCGACGGCGAAATCCCCGCCACACTCAATCCAAATCAACAGGAGAAATTATGACCGAAAGCCAAAGCAGTGGTTATGAAACCGCTTTTCTTGCCCTTCAGGAAATCATCGAAAAATTAGAAGACGGTGAATTGCCTCTCGAAGAAGCCCTCGACCTCTACGAAAAGGGCAAAAAACTCGCCGACCAATGCGCCAAACTGCTCGAGGAAGCCCAATTGCGCGTGAACACTATTGGAGAGAAAGCCGAGGATTAATGGGGAATCCGCTCGATCTTTTTAGCAGTCCCATCGGCGTCTCGGCAATGGCTGCCTGGATTTTAGCCCAAGTCGTTAAGCTTCCAATCGGTTATATGCGTACCAAAAAATGGGATTGGGCATTGCTGATTAATGCCGGAGGAATGCCCTCCTCGCATTCAGCCCTTATGGCTGCCGTAACAACCGCGATTGGATTAAGCGAAGGTTGGAGCAGTCCGCTTTTCATTTTAGCCCTTTCAATTACCGGAATTGTGATTTATGATGCCACCGGAGTTCGCCGCCAGGCTGGATTTCACGCCGAAAGAATCAATCAGATTTTAAGAGAAGGTTTTATGGAAGGTAAATTTGAAGAAAATTCCCGTCTTGAGTTACGCGAAATTATCGGACACTCTCCGGCTGAAGCCTTCGTCGGCGCCCTTTTTGGGATTGGTATTGCAATTGTCGTCCGGTTGTTGATGGGATAATCAGCAATTCTCAATATGAAATAAATCGTGGAATATATACACGGGTAGGGGTGGCTCCCAATCACGAATGCTCAATAATCCCCCAGCGGTAGGGCGAAGTTGAAAGGGCCTCGAACAGCGAAACCGGCTTACCTTGCGCCCTTTCAACCCGCCGATGTTTAGGTTTCATTATGCAGGCGGACATCGAAATGGGACAACGCATAATGATATCAAGGTTAGAACCTGAGTTTCTCAATTTAGTGTCCTGAAAGCATTTCTTTTCCTCGTTGAAAACAGATTGTTTCAGCAAAATGAGAAACTCAGGTATCAAGGTTAGAACATTTTCAATCGCGCCCTACCGTTTACGGTCTTACGATTACAAGTGACCATAAAAAACCTCCTTTGCGGTGCTTTTCAGGGTGCTAAAATGGGGAACTCAGGTTTCAAATCTCTCACGAAAAAACAGCCTTGCAAAAATCGGCTACAATGCAAGTGAGTTTATCATGAATTACTTTACTTTCGATATCCAATTGTTTTATGCGCTTATTTTTGGCGGATGGCTGATTTCACGCGTATGGCGGGCATTCAAAGGCGGCAAACCATATTTTTGGCGTGAAACTTTGCTCTGGCTGCTTTTTTTCTATACGGCATTTTTGCTCTACCAAACCTTTGAGCCCTTCGCGATTATGCCCAGCAAACTGGGGAACCACATCAATCTTGAGCCCTTTGAGGGGATTAAGCGAATGATCAACGTGGCTTTAGATCTCAAACATCCGCGCACTTTTTTAATTGTCTTCATTAACATTGTCGGCAATGTTCTGATCTTCTCACCAATCGGTTTTGCAATTCCCTTGCTTAGTAAAAAGTTCAATAACCTTTGGTCAGTAATTATTTTAGGTTTTCTGCTCTCCTTGTCCATTGAATTTAGCCAAAACTTATTTGTCAATCGGGTTTTTGATGTCGATGACCTCTTTCTCAACACCTTAGGCACCTTAATCGGCTATTTCTTCTATTTGATGCTTAATCGAAAACAAAGCAATAAAGAATTCTTTGAAGATATCAGGCAATCTGAACGAGCTGGCGGTTCGGCTTATGCCTTGCTATATGTGGCTTTTGCTTGCCTTTCCGCAATAGTTGTCTATCAAATCGGCTATCAACAGTTTCTACAAATTGTGCAATAAGCGATGGAACTAAGTGTATAGTTAATACGTCTTAATAGAGAAGAAAGACTAAAAGTGAGGTTTTTATGAAAAAGAAAAAGATTTTTGGCAGTGTTATGGCACTGGTTTTGATAGTTTTAGCGGGTTGTAATGTCCCAGCTCAAAATACCGAAAGTGATTATGCCAGCACTCAGATTCATCTGTTTGCCCAGGCGACCTTGACGAAACGCGCTGAAGAAGCAGGTCTTGCTCCCGAAGCAACAGAAGTCCCGACTACAGATGCAACTGCTGAGACAAGCCCGACCGACGTACCGGCTACAACCGCCCCTACGCAAGTTCCGTCAACTTCGGTTCCTGTCGTAACCGTCATCCCGGTTACTCCGGTCCCGGCTACTGCAACCAGCCCTGCCCAAACAGGCAACAGCATCAATTTTGCCACCGGCACAACCAACGGACAGGTGAAAGATAACATTCCAGCCAATACGACCAAGCGTTATTCCGTTCGTTTGCTCCAAAATCAACTGACTGAAGTTACCCTAAATAGCACCAGCACCGCTTATATTGCAATTACGACCGGAAAAGGGCGCAAGTTAGTCGAGTTTTCAAATAAATGGACCTGGTACCGTGATTATGCCAGTGAAACTGGCGATTGGTATATTGATGTTCAAACCGGCGCTTATGCCGCGGATATCACTTTGAATGTGATGGCTCCCGAACGGCTTAGTTTTGCATCCGGAAAGGACACCTTAACCGGCAAAGCCACGATTCCGGCTTATTACACCCACAATTTCGTGCTTTGGGCAAATAAAGACCAAACATTGCAGATCAACCTGAACCCGGCTGACGGTTTGGTGCTCAGCATCTATAAACTGGGCGGCGATGTTTTGCTCTCAACAGGAGCAGGAAGAACCAGTTTTGAAGGCAAGTTGCCAGTTGCGGGAGATTACATTATCGATATTTGGAATACCAGTAATCTCAATCGTAGCGTTGACGCAATGATAACTATTAAGTAGTTTTAGAATTTAGTTCACACAAGAGAGCGTAACCTAAACGCTCTCTTTTTTTGCCTTTGCTAATTGTTTTTCGGACGGTCAAGCTCTGCGATTTGCTCCCGAACAAATTGCTTTTGGTGTTCGGTATCGATTGCATAGGGGATTGCCCGCCGAACCCAAGCGATTGCTTCGTTTGCGTCCAAACCGAGCAGCTCATGCGACATGATGGTTGCAAAAATACCGGTGCGGCCGATGCCGGCATGGCAATGAATAACAATATTTTTGCCTTGCTTGATTCTCTCAATCGCCTCCCGGACGCTTTGGTTCCAATGATTGAGTGGTGGGGAAGAAAAATCGGGAACCGGATCAAAAATCACCTCAAAACCTGCCTTTTGATAGCGTTCAATTAAATTTCCACCGGTATATTTTTGGTGTTCAGACTCCTCGTTGAGGACAATGACGGTATCAATTTTATTTTGAAGATAGAGGTCGAGAACCTGATTCTCCGGGTCAAACATTGAGCTGCCCGGGGTTGGGGAACGAAAAGCCTTGCCCTTTTGCCCGAATGGAAGCTCACTAAACAGCTCCGGCATGGGATGGGCTTGAAAAGGGGGAAGTTTGAGCTCCCCGTCTGGGCCATAGTCGAACTCAAATGTGCTGACAACCGCATCGAGAGGAAGCGGTCCGTACAGATGAGGGAAGGGCATTGCACCACCTTCCAAATTTTCGAATATCAGGGGTGAAGTTAGCCGGTCGGGGTCAATTTCGAGCACAAGCAGCCCCGGAAATCCGCGATAGAAGCGATTTGCCGTTTCTTCGATTTGATAATGGTCTGAGCAATGGATGAAACCATCCTGCTGAAAAGCAGCAGGGATGTATTCGCCCTTGGCTTGTGCCTCATCCCAGGCGGCTTGGGTTGTGATGTGATAGATCATACTGACCTCTTGGTAAATTTATTTTCGCTAAGTATAGCGTAATTCAGGGAACGGGGAGCAGGGAACGGGAAACGGGAGGCGGGGAGCGGTTGCAATGATTGAAAATCTGAAAATCCGTTCTTACCACAAAAACGCTATAATTATTAACATAAAAAAGACCTCAAAAACTCATCACCATGTTATACTAAAGCTGTTGAACAATGTGGTTCAACCTGAGATGAAGGTAGCAAAATGAAAGCACGCGTAAATGAAGAATTGTGTATCGGATGTGGCGTCTGTGAATCTGTCGCACCTGAAGTATTTTCTTTAGAAAATGGGCAGTTTGCTGAAGTAATTATGAATCCCATTACAGCGGATTCTCAGGCAGCTACCATTCAAGCCTCGGAAGATTGCCCTGTAAACGCAATTGAGGTGGAAAACGGAGATAATGATCTCCCTGCTGAATTGATAACAACCGAAACTGAAATTGTTGAAGTTGAAGAATCAAGCCCCATTATGAATTCTGAAAGGAAAGTTAAAATGAGAACTACTGTTGACCCTGATCTTTGCATTGGCTGTGGAATTTGTGAAGGAATCGTGCCCGAGGTCTTTAGCCTCCTGAACGAGCCCTATGCAGAAGTCCTTTTGGACCCTGTGCCCGAAGAACATCAAGAAGCTGTTCGCGAAGCTGCAGAAGAATGCCCAGAATCTGCAATCGCAGTTATCGAAGAATAAGCTAACAGACGACAACAACGCCACCGGTTTTACGGTGGCGTTCTGTGTTTTTCAAGTCTGCTTCAAATTTTTTTTGCGCAGCTAATTCTCTCTGCAAGCGCATCATGCGTTTACTGTCTAAACAAAACCCTCTTTTTTGAAAAGTCTAAGCAATTAGCTTTCGTATGTATCGCGAACCCAGTCGCCGATTAACCAATATTTGAAATCGCGATGGTGATAGGTGTCGATGGCGGCAACAATGCCATAAACCAGTGCTCCGACTGGCACGAGCGTCAGAATCAGGGCAATTGGGGAAATACATAAGCCGACAATCACCAAAGTAAGCGCAAGGGTAATCACCCAGGCAATCGCAGCCAGAATCGCTGCACCAAAAAAGAAAACTCCCTGGAAAATCAGCGCTTGCAAAGCCTGGTAGGCAACATATTTGGAACGGTCTTTATAAGCGAAGTAAATCACAATCGGTGGCAAAAGCCCTAAAAAGCCCGTAATCAAATTGAGCAATATCCCCAAATGGGAAAACATTGCCAATGTTCGCTCTTGGGATGGATCCATTCCTGAAACAGTGGTATAGGTGGGATTGCTTTCCCCGTCAGCTTGCGCATCAATAATTACAGGATCAGCATCTACAGAATCTTGGTTTTCATTATAATCAGTCATAAATAACCTCACTTTCGCTTGATACCTCAATTATAAAGGGAAGCCAAGGTGCTGCCAAGTGATTATGCAACCCAACAATTCTCATTATGGAAAAATCAAACAACAACTTTTAAAACCATGAAATAAATACAGGAGGGTAGGGATATGCTATGACCTTGTCAAGAATCTGGGGTGTACAGATTGATGATTTGGGTTGTATTGCATATTCGAACCGTATATTTTAACTATTATTTTTACAAGTTTATTTGCCACGTTATTATAGATTA
>Ga0265295_1002735_pt1 | contig 27049 bp, 26 predicted proteins | sample Munlansysbiofilm_FD_192503 | JGI IMG/M metagenome (GOLD analysis project Ga0265295, IMG submission 192503) | Leachate microbial communities from a municipal landfill in Southern Ontario, Canada - Methane capture system biofilm | ecosystem: Engineered > Solid waste > Landfill > Unclassified ... | reverse complement strand
TTAATCATGGGGTCATAGGTTCAAGTCCTATTGGGGGCGCCATTTTTTAAAGGCCCGTTGGAGAAGCGGTTAACTCATATGCCTTTCACGCATACATTCATGGGTTCAAGTCCCATACGGGTCACCAATACAATTAATATCCTATTATTCTATGTTTTAGATTGATAGGATTTTTTAATATGTATATAATAAAATATTTTCCTGTTTTATTTAATTATCTTTTTTGCTAAAGTTAATTTTTTAGTTAGAAGTAAAATGAGGATATCTAATCATAAAAACATTTACAAATCATAAGAATATAATGTAAACTGAATATGTAAATATTATTAATTAAAAAGTTCTAGAAAAGGTGGATGATTTATGAATATACTTATTATAGGTGTTACGGGACTCTTAGGATGTGAAGCAGCAAATCAACTAGTGGCAAAAGGGCATAAAATAAAAGGATTAGCTTTACCATCAATACCTGATGGTATAAATTTATCTTCAGAAGTGGAACTTGTTTTTGGAAATTATATTACAGATGATGATTCGTTTATAAAAGAATTATTTAATGATATGGATGCATTTATTTTTGCTTCTGGAATCGATGAAAGAGTAGAAGTTCCTTTTCCAGCTTTTGAAATATTTAATAAATATAATGTGTATCCTTTAAAAAGAATTTTTAAATTTGCAAAAGAAACAGGAGTTAAACATTGTGTTATTTTAGGGTCTTATTTTACATATTTTGTAACAGAACGTCCAGAATTAGAGTTAGAAAAACATCATCCTTATATAAAGAGTAGAGAATTACAAAAAAAATTTGTATTAAATGAAGCCAGTACCCAGTTTTCTGTTGCGCTTCTAGAATTACCTTATATATTTGGTGTTCAAAAGGGTAGAAAACCAGTTTGGACATTTCTTGTTGAAATGTTACAAAATATGAAAGTAGCGACTTTCTTTCCTAAAGGAGGAACCGCAATGGTAACAGTGAAACAAGTTGGGCAAGCTATTTGTGGTGCTTTAGAAAAAACTCAAGGTGGCAAAGCATATCCAATTGGTTATTATAATTTAACTTGGAAAGAATTGTTAAAAACTTTTCATGTAGCTATGGGGGTTCCTAAAAAACCAATTTTTAGTATTTCTAAGTTTTTATTCAAAATGTATGTTAAAAAAATAAAACTACAGCAAGATAGTAAAAAAATAGAGGGAGGTCTTAATTTAGTGAAATTTGCAGATATGCAGTATTCAAAACAATTCATTGATCCTTTTCTAGCTTCAATATTTCTTGGTGTTACAGATGATGATATTTATTTTGCTATTAAAGAATCTGTATTACAAAGTCTTGAAATGCTTAATAATAAAGATAGTGCTGTTGATATGAAATTATAAATAAACATTTCAATATTCTAGAGTTTTAGAATATTGAAATGTTTTTATATTATGAATAAAAAAAGTAGTTAATATTAAATTTCTTTAAAAGAAAAAGGTATAAACACATTAACAAATATCAATTATATATTTTTTGTATTATAGAATGATATAGTGTATAATAAATAAAATTAAAAGAGGGATTTATATGAATTATGATGTAATTATTATTGGTGGAGGACCAGCTGGACTTATGGCTGCAAATCAATTTGAAATAAATAACATAAATTATTTGTTGTTAGAAAAAAATGAAACTTATGGAAAAAAATTATTATTAACTGGAGGAAGAAGATGCAATGTAACTAATAATTTATCTGTAAGTGATTTTATTGAATCTTTAACATTTAAGCATAGAAAATTTTTATTTCCAGCATTACATACTTTCGGTCCTAAGGAGATTGTGTCTTTCTTTGAAGATACAGGACTAGAACTTGTTTTGGAAGACAATTTTAAGTATTTTCCTAAAACTGGCAAAAGTATAAGTGTTTTAGAAGCTTTAACAAAATCATTAGTTAAAGAACGTATATTATTTAATCAAAATGTTAAAAAAATTGATAAGAATAATAATTTATTTATTGTTGAAGCTGATGATAATGTATTTTATGCAACTAATGTTATTGTTGCAACGGGTTCAAATAGTTATCCTTCAACTGGAAGTAGTGGAGATGGTCTAGATTTTGCTAAGTTTTTTAATTTACAATATCATAATTTTTCACCTGCAGAAACATATGTCTATTCGCAGCAGATTGTTAATGATTTTAAAGAATTACAAGGATTTTCTATTTCTGGATGTTTTGTGAATATAAAAAATATAAAAAAATCCTATGAAGGGGATTTATTGTTTACTCACTTTGGATTGAGTGGGCCTGTGATTATGCATCTGTCAGAATATATTTATAAAGACATTTTAATAAATAATATATCAATTATAGAGTTTGGTTTTATAAAACAAAAAGAAACAGAATTATATGATAATTTAATTCATAATAGGGGCAAGTATTTGCATAAGGCTTTAGAAATGTATACAAGTAAAAAAGTTGTTGAAGTTTTATTAAAGTATTTAAATATTGAATCAAATATAATTGCTGAAATGAAAAAGAATGATCTATTGTTAGTGGCCAAAATATTTACAAAGTTAGAAATTGTAATTGATAAAGTCGAAGATAAAGAAAAAGCTTTTGTTAACAAAGGTGGTATTGATTTAAAAGAATTAGATCCTAATTCTATGGAAGTAAAAAAAATTAAAGGTTTTTACTTTGTTGGAGAAACTACAAATTTACATGGACCTATTGGTGGTTATAATATTACAATTGCATTATCTACAGGATATATTGCATCAAAAGATATAATATCAAAACTTAAAATTAAATAAGTATATTTATCTATAGAAAAATATATATAAACAAAATATTTTTGCTTTTTAAAATGAAATAGTTTATTTAGTTAACGAGTCATTATTGTATAGCATTTTAATATGCATTGTGATAAAATAATATAGTATATTTGATTGGGAGTATTTTTAATATGTATAAAAGTTATATTAAATTCATGGAAAGATTCTTGTGCGTAGAATCTAACGACAAATATATTACGGCTATTAATTTTGTTTCAAAACAAGAAACAAAATATACACCTTCTAAATTAACTGAAAAAGGAGTAAGAGAATTAGAAGAGTATTTTTATGAAAAAAGACATATTTTTTCTGTGCCTATTTTTTATAAGGGAACAAGTTTTCAAGAACAAGTTTGGGATGCATTACTTAATATACCTTACGGTGAAGTGTTAAGTTATAAAGAATTAGCGGAAAAAATTAATAGACCTAAAGCTTATAGAGCTGTGGGCACTGCAGTTTCAAAAAATAATTTATCAATTATTGTGCCTTGTCATAGAATAATTAAGTCTAATGGAGAAATTGGAAATTATGGTGGAGGACAAGAGACAAAGATTAAATTATTAAAATTAGAAAAATATATATAACAAGAAAACAAGAGGATAATAGATTAAAATGAAAAGTATTAAAAGTTTATTTAAGTGGTCAAAGAACCATGTTTTAATATTATTAATGGTGTTAGTACTTGCTACAGTTGGTCCATTTACATATTCATATGTGCCAATGTTCATTAAGTATATAATTGATAATATTTTAAAAGCCACAAACCCAAGTAGCACTTTGCCACAAGTATTACTTGATTTCTTTGGTAAATATGAGGGTCTTAGGGCAATTATGGTTGTGGGCTTATTTTTGCTGGCATTTCAAGCATTTCGTGGAGCGATAATGTTTGTAAATGGTTATGTAAAAGGAAGATTGAGTGAAGAAATTTCATTTGATATGCGAACAAAAATGTACAATCATATCCAAGATTTACCTTATTCATATCATAATAATTCAGACACAGGAGATTTAATTCAAAGATGTACTTCTGATATTGATACTATAAAATTATTTTTAAGTGCACAATTACCCCAATTAATTGCCATAATTGCTCAATTTACATTTGGTGCAATTCAAATGGCTAGTATTAATATTCAATTAATGTTAGTAACTTTGATGATAGTTCCAATTAGTATTTTCACATCAATTTTATATTTTAGATATGTTAAACATAAGTTTGAAGAAATTGAAGTTGTTGAAGCAACAATGACTACGAATATTCAAGAAAACGTTAATGGAGTAAGAGTTGTAAAAGCATTTAATGCAGAACTTGATGAAATAAAAAAGTTTGATGATTCCAATAATAATTTTAAAAAAGAATCTAGAAAATTAAATAATATGATGAGCTTGTATTGGGGATTAAGTGATTTTACAACTCTTTTACAATATGCTATCACATTTGGATTCGCTATTAATTTAGCAAAAAGTGGACAAGTAAATGCAGGTGATATTATTGCAGCATTGATGTATATTGGTATGCTAGTTTGGCCAATTAGAGGTCTCGGAAGAATTATTGGAGATTTTGGTAAAGCTACAGTTGCTACGAGAAGAATTGATGAGATTTTAGATATTCCTGATGATTTTGATAAAGATGGTTCATTGGAACCAGAGATAAAAGGAAATATTGAATTTAAGAATGTGAAATTTCATTATCCGGAAAATAGTGATCATTTGTTAAATGGGGTTAATTTTACCGTTAATGAAGGTGAAACTGTAGCTATTGTAGGGAAAACTGGTTCAGGGAAATCTACTATTGCTAATTTATTAGTTAGATTATTAGAGGTAGAAGAAGGGGAAATTTTTGTTAATGGAATTAACATTAAAGATGTTAAGAAAAAATGGATTCGTTCAAATATTGGCATAATTTTACAAGATCCGTTTTTATATACAAAAACAGTTTATGATAATATAAATATTGGAAAAACAAAATATACGAGAGATGACGTAGTAAAAGCTGCAAGAATTGCCGCTATAGATAAAGATATTACTAAATTTGATGGTGGTTATGAAACGTTAGTTGGAGAAAAGGGTGTAACTTTATCAGGAGGACAAAAACAAAGAATAGCAATTGCGAGAATGTTGTTGCTGGATAAACCTGTTTTGATTTTTGATGATTCTTTATCTGCGGTTGATACAAAGACTGACTTAATGATTAGAAATGCTTTGAAAGAAAAAAGTAAGAAATTAACATCTATAATAATTACTCATCGTATTACTACCGCTAAAGAAGCAGATAAGATTATTGTGTTAGAAAACGGTAAAGTAAGCATGATAGGAACTCATGAAGAGCTTGCTCACAAAGAAGGTTTGTATAAAACACTTTGGGATATTCAGGGTTCACTAGAAAGTAGTTTCGTTGATCATGTTGAGGAGGGTAAAAATGGATAATTTTGAAGAACAAGATTATAGTAATCAAAAGTTTAGTTTTTCTGTTTGGAAGAAAATATTCAAAATAGTTATCAAAAATAAGGGGAGTGTAATTTTATTAGTTATTTCAGTTCTTGGATTAGCTGTATTGGATATTATTTACCCACTTATGAATGCTTATGCAATTAATACTTTTTTTGAAGAAGGAGATTTTTCAAATCAGACAATATTTTTGGTAGGTTATGGATTAATTGCTTTAGGTTTTGGTATTACTGTTTTTAGTTTTATTAGAATGGCTGGTAAAGTAGAAGTGGAAGTTGGGTATGAAATTAGAAAAGAAGCTTTCTACAAATTACAAGAATTATCATTTGGTTATTATGACAAAACTCCAGCTGGATGGATTATGGCAAGACTTACTAGTGATTCAAGAAGACTTGCAAGTATTATTTCTTGGGGAATAGTTGATATGTTATGGGGTTCTTCAACAATGATCGGGATTTTAATTGTTATTTATATTGTTGAATGGAGACTTGCATTAATAATTACAATTTTGTTACCTTTATTATTTGTTATAAGTATTTATTTTAGAAAGAAAATATTAGCTGCTTATAGAAGTGTGAGAAAAATTAATTCAAAAATTACTGCTTCATATAATGAGGGAATTATGGGTAATAAAACTTCTAAAAGTTTAGTGCTTGAAGATTATAATAGTGAAGAGTTTAATAAATTAGCTACAAATATGAAAAGAAAATCAATTAGAGCAATTATATTTTCATCATTATTTTTTCCAATTTTATTAGTTGTAAGCTATGTTGCAATAGTTGCTACATTAAGAGTTGGTGGAGATATGGTAATAAATGGTGTTAATAGTGCCTTTGGAGTAGCTTTAAGCGTTGCAACATTATATTTATTTATTAATTATACATTACAATTTTTTGACCCAGTTATGCAAATTGCCCAGATTTTAGCTGAGCTTCAACAAGCACAAGCTTCTGCTGAGAGAATTATTGCTTTAATTGAAGAAAAACCGCAAATATATGATAAAGATGAAGTTGTATTAAAATATGGTAATATCTTGAATCCAAAATTAGATAATTATGGAATCATTAATGGTGATGTCAAATTTGAGAATGTTACATTTAGTTATTTAAAAGATGAAGTTATTTTGGATAATTTTAATTTAGATATAAAAGCTGGCACTAGTGTTGCTTTAGTTGGGGCAACAGGAAGTGGAAAATCAACAATTGTTAATTTAGTTTGTAGATTTTATGAACCAACTGAAGGTAATATATATATTGATGGTAAAGATTACAAAGATTTTTCAATAGGTTATCTACATTCAAATTTGGGGTATGTTTTGCAAACACCGCATTTGTTTAACTTGTCTATTGCTGATAATATTAGGTATGGCAAGAAAAATGCATCATTAGAAGAAGTTAAAGAAGCTGCAAAAATTGTTGGAGCTGATGTTTTTATTGAAAAACTGGATAAAGGGTATGATACATTTGTTGGTGAAGAGGGTGCAATGCTCTCAGTTGGCGAAAGACAGTTGATTAGTTTTGCAAGAGCATTAATTGTTAACCCTAAAATACTTGTTTTAGATGAAGCAACTTCTTCAATTGATACAAAAACTGAAGAAGCTATTCAAAAAGCAATAAAAGAAGTAATGAAAGGGCGTACTACATTCATGGTAGCGCATAGATTAAGTACTGTTATAGATGCTGATATAATTTTAGTAATTGATTCAGGAAAAATTATTGAAAAAGGTAATCATACCGAGTTGCTTAATTTAAAGGGAACTTATTATGAATTATATAGAAATCAATTTGTTAATGAACAATTACTTAAATCTGTAAAATAAAGATGAGGAACTAAAAAGTTCCTCGTTTTTATTTAAAGCAGGATAAGAGTTAAACAGGGGGTTAATAATTAAACGTAGAAGTATTGAAAAACGATTAAGAGATGATTTATTGTTGTATTTAGGGAAGTTAGAAGTTAATTAAATGAAAATATTAGATTTACTTATGCTATTGATAAAATTATATTTTTAAGTTATAATAAATAGGATAAGAAGGTGAAAATCGTGACATGTATATTTATCTATAATCCAGAAAGTGGAAAAGGCAGAATTAAAAAAAGAGTTCCCTATATTATACAAACTTTAAAAAGAAAATATAGTACTGTTGATATACACGAAACTAAATCAAAAGAAGACTGTATTAAAGCTTCTATTGATGCTTGTGGTAAATATAACGCAATTATCTTTTCTGGAGGCGATGGAACCTTTAATGACATTACTTGCGGAGTTTCAAGTCAAGATAAAAGGCCTATTTTAGGTTATATTCCAACAGGGACTGTAAATGACATTGCTAAAAACTTGAAAATATCTAGAAATATTAAAAAAGCATTGAAAATTATACTAAAAGGTGGTTATATTAAGCATGATGTAGGGAAAATTAATGATACTTTTTTTATGTATGTAGCTGCTGTTGGTACTTTTAGTTCTGTTAGTTATAGAACTAAAAGAAAAACAAAAAAAATCTTAGGAAGATTAGCATATGCATTTGATGGTATGAATGATTTAATTAATCCTAAAATTACTAAAGTTACTGTAAGATGTAATGATCGCTCATATATAAGTGATGCACCATTAATATTAATTTTAAATTCTAAAAGTATTGGTGGAGTTGTTTTTAATAGACATGGTCATTTAAATGATGGTAAATTTGATTTAATGATTGTTAGAAACTCAAGGCATAATGGCTTAATAAATATATTTAGAATGATAATTACTGGTATTTTTAGGAAAAATATGGATAATAAGGCTGTAAAACATATTAAAACTTCAAAGATACATGTTGAACTACAAGATGATGCTACATGGTGTGTTGATGGAGAAGCGGGACCAAGTGGTAATGTTTATATTGAAAACTTACATGAACATTTAGATATATATGCTCCGCTTAAAAATAATCATCCTAAATCTAAATATTTTGACTAATAATTGCTATTATTTTTATTTTTTGGTAAGATAATATATGTAGTATAAAGGAGTAATTGATAACTATGGATAATAGAGAAATAGCTTTAAAATTGTGGGATAAAGAAATTGGTGACAAAGAATATAGTTATGATTTTACAGGAAGAAAAATAAAAAGATCTGATTATTCTATTGAAAATCAGGTAGGATGGGTTATAACATATGTGCGTCCTTTAGAAAAAGGGGGACCAGATCATATAAATAATATCATTATTATGCATCATAATAGTTATCTTGAGAAAGGAAATGATTACCCAATGTTTGTAGCAAGAAGTTTTGAGTATATAGCGAAATATGATGCGGATGAAGATTTTTATTATATTGAAAAAGTTATACATGATGACGACGAGGATGAATCGTATTTTATATAAATTTTAAAAAATAGAGTTTTAGACTCTGTTTTTTATAGGAGGTGCAAATGAGAATTATTGCTGGTAAGCACAAATCAAGAATTTTATATAGTTTAGAAGGAAAAGAGACAAGACCGATGATGGATAGAATGAAAGAGTCTGTTTTTAATACTATTGGTCCTTACTTTGAAGGCGATGTAGTTCTTGATCTTTTTGGTGGTAGTGGAGCTTTATGTTTAGAAGCGATTTCTAGAGGTGCTAGTAAAGGATTGATTGTTGAAAAAAGTAAAGATGCCATTAGAGTTATTAGAGAAAATATTAAGTTGCTAAAAGAAGAAGATAGTATAAATTTATTTAATAGTTCTTATGAAATGGTTTTAAATAGATTGGCAAAAGATAAAACTACTTTTGATATTATATTTTTGGATCCTCCATATAAGCTAAATATTATTAATTATCTAATTACTTATATTTTGGATAATAATTTATTAAATGAAGGAGGAGTAATTGTTTGTCATTATGTTAAAGGAAACTTTAAGTCTAGTGACGTTGATCGTTTAGTATTGATTAAAAATTATAATTATGGTAAAAGTGAAGTTTCTATTTTTAAAAAAGATAATAATTAATTATCTTTTTTATTATTTTATATGATTAGAGATTATATAAAATTTTAACTTTACAAAGCAAGCTATTTAGAGTATAATACATTAAGAAAATAATAATTGTCCTGGTAGCTCAGCTGGATAGAGCAACGGCCTTCTAAGCCGTCGGTCAGGGGTTCGAATCCCTTCCAGGACGCCATTTTAAAATGAATAAGCTCTCTTTTTTAGAGAGCTTTTATAATTGGTTATATTAATAATATGAATAATAATATTATTTTGTAATGATTTATATTATTTTATAAGTTAATAAATGCATATATAACTTAAATTAAATATTTATTAATATATATGTGTAGTTTACTTGTGTTTCTTTAAACAATGGTGTATACTATATAAAGTGGCAATAGTCATGTATTTGGCCATAAGTCATAGATTAAAGTAAAAGGAGTATTAGTATGTTAGGAAAAGTAAAATGGTTTAATTCTGAAAAAGGATATGGATTTATCACATCAGAAGAAGGCAAGGACATTTTTGTACATTTCAGCGCAATTCAAACTGAAGGTTTCAAGTCACTTGCTGAAGGCGACCAAGTAAAATTTGACGTTACAGACAGCGATCGTGGCGAAACAGCAGTGAACGTTGTAAAATTATAATTTTTCAATGAGTCTTTAGAAATTAGGGTCCTCTTATAAAGGGGACTCTTTTTCATTTATTTGTTTTTTTAAAAATTATAGTTAAAAAAAAGATGTAGCATACTACATCTTTATTTTTCAGCTTCAACATAGTCTGGAAGTTCAACTTTTGTTTTTCCGATATTAGTAAAAGTATAAGATAATACAGCCGGTTGAGATTGATATAAAGTTCCGCCTATAGCAGTTACTTTTCCAAGTTGGAATTCTATTGTTAGATTACTGAATCCAAAATATGTTTTAAATTCTGATTTTAAAGTATATTTGTTATTTGAATTTTTTGAAAAGTTTAAGGGATCAAATATTTCTGGATCTAGGGTACCGATCATTTTTGTTTCCCCAGAGAATCTTTTTATCCATTCATCTGTTTGTTCGTTATATGTAATTTCATATACATGTTGTCCAAGTGGTTGTTCAAAATAGGATGTAATAACAGGAGATGATGTTTTATCGGGTAAAAAAGTTTGTACTTCAGCTTTTGCAATTTTATTATCTAAATATATAGTGCTGTGCATTTCTCTTTCATCTTCTAAAACAAGAATAATTTTTGCTTGATAGTTTAAATTTTCTTGGAGATTATTATAAAATTGTTCTAATTTATCAGTAGAGCTACATCCAGATAAAAGAGTAAATGTAATAATTGTTAATAATAAAAAAAATATTTTTTTCATATGTTTTACCTCATTTAATGTATTATAACAAAAAAAAGTTAAAAATAAAAGAGGTGAGTTATTTATATTATGTGATGAAATGTCATAAATAGAACATCTTATATCGATAAATAATTATTTATATGTTATAATTAAGCATATAAAAATGTGAAGGAGAGAAATATAATGGAATTTAATGATTATAAATATGAAAGACCTAATATTGAAGAATTAAAGGAAAAATTTGAAAAAGCAATTGAAAAGATTGATAATGCTGAAAGTTTTGAAGAAGTAAAAAAGGTATATAAAGATATTAATGATGTACGAATGACTTTTTCAACAATGGGAAGTTTAGCATATATTAGACATTCAGTTAACACATTGGATGAATTTTATGATAAAGAAAGAGAATTCTTCGATGAAAAGGGACCTGTTTATGGTGAATATGAATATAATTTAGCTCTTGCTTTAGTAAGAAATAAATTTAATAAAGAGTTAAGAGGCTATTATGGTAATTTATTATTTGATCAAATAGAATTATCTTTAAAAACATTTAAGCCAGAATTAATTGGTCTTTTTCAACAGGAAAATAAATTGGCAAGTGAGTATGATAAACTAATTGCTAGTGCTAAAATTGAATATAATGGTAAAGTTCATAATTTATCTCAAATGGGGCCATATTTACAAAATTTAGATAGAAAAATAAGAAAAGAAGCAGAAACTGCTTCAATGAGTTTTTTTGAGGAAAATGAAGAAAAATTTGATGATATATATGATCAATTAGTTAAAATTAGAACAGAAATAGCTCATAAGCTGGGATATAAAAATTTTGTCCAATTAGGATATGACAGAATGGGCAGAACAGATTATAATAGTGAAGACGTTGCAAATTATCGTAAACAAGTAAGAGAAGATTTAGTTCCTATTGCTGTAAGATTATATGAAGAAAAAAGCAAGAGACTTGGGATTAAAGATTTAAAAAGTTATGATTTAAATCTTAATTTTAAGTCTGGAAATCCAATGCCAAAAGGAAATAGAGATTATCTTGTGGGTGAAGCTTTAAAGATGTATCAAGAAATGAGTCCAGAGAGCGGAGAATACTTTAAGTTTATGGTTGACAGAAAATTGTTAGATTTGGAAACAAAGCCTGGTAAATCTGGAGGTGGCTATTGTACATATCTACCAGATTATAAATCACCATTTATTTTTTCTAATTTTAATGGAACTAGTGGTGATGTTGATGTGTTAACACATGAGGCAGGTCATGGTTTTCAAGCTTATAGTAGTAGACATATGGAAGTACCTGAGTATTTCAATCCCACAATGGAATCTGCAGAAATTCATTCAATGAGTATGGAGTTTTTTGCATGGCCATGGATGGAGAAGTTTTTTGATAATGCGGATAAATATCGCTATTCACATTTAGTTGGAACTGTTACGTTTATTCCTTATGGAGTATGTGTTGATGAGTTTCAACATGAAATATATGAGAATCCAGGAATGAGTAAAGACGAGAGAAAAGCTCTTTGGAAAAAAATTGAAAATATTTATACACCTTATAAAAAATATGATAATGAATTTTTAAATAAAGGAACTTATTGGTTTAGACAGGGTCATATCTTTTCTGTTCCGTTTTATTATATTGATTATACTTTGGCTCAAATTTGTGCTCATCAATATTGGATTAAAGATCAAAAAGATCATGTGAGTGCTTGGAATAGTTATTATAAGTTATGTACACTTGGGGGTTCAAAAAGCTTTACTAATTTACTAAAAGAAGCTGAACTTGATAATCCATTTAATAATGGCTCAATTAAAAAAGTTACTAAAGAGATTAATAAATGGTTAGATAATTTTGATCAATCAAAATTAGTATAGGGAAACATATGAAGATTCAAAATGAAAAGTTAAGTATTATTAATAAAATTAATGATTGTTATCAAGAAAAGAGATTTAAAGAAGTTATTGTTTTAAAAAATGAACTTTTTAAGTTTTCGTTTGCAAAAGATGATATCTTTTCATTTGAGAAAATTATACAGTCAGCTTTTAATCTTAATGATTATAAAGAGATTATTAATATTAGTAATATACTTGGTAGTTCAGGATATGAATCATATATTACTATTTATTATACTTGTTTAAGTTTTATTTCTTTAAATAACTTATATGATGTAAATTTGTATATTAAAAGCAGTCAATTATTATCAGATGCATATCATAAATTATTATATGCAAGCGATGGAGCTAATTATTCTAATATTTTATTGTTAGATAATAAGCAAGCAATTTATGCATTGATAGTGGTTAATTTTGTTTTGGGCTTATGCAGGGAAGCATCTAGAAATAATGAAGACATTAATCAAGAGTATATATTTTATAGATTTATGGATTTACTAAATATTTTAGTTGAACTTAGTTATCCTGAAAAAATTGTTAATAAAATTTATAAAGATATTAAAAAAATCTATAAAATATAATGGATAGTATAGTACTTGCAAAAATGAGGTAAGATTGGTATAATATATAAATATATAAGTTAAGTAAAAGGAGAAGAAAGTTAATGAAAGTAAGTGTAAAAAAATTAGAAGGTAGTAAAGTTAATATAGAGGTTTCTCTAACTGCTGTAGAGTTCAATGAGTATTATGAAATTGGCTTAAATAAAGTTTTAGAAACTGTTGAAATGAAGGGATTTAGAAAAGGTAAGGTTCCAAAAGATATTTATCTTAAGAAATATGGTCAAGGGGCAGTTTATGAAGAGGCTATAAATGAGGCAATTAGTAAAACTTATTATGAAGCACTTCAAAAGAAAAAAGTTTTAGCTGTTGATGAACCTAAGATTAATATTGACTATGAAAAATTAGGAGCTGATAAGCCATTTAAATATAATGCAATAGTTGATGTTTATCCAGAAGTAAAACTTGGTGAATATTATGGTGTTGAGATACAAAAGGAAAGTGTTGAAGTAACTGAAGAAGAAATTCAAGAACAAATTAATATTGAATTAAAAAATCATGCTGAATTAGAGCTTGTTGAAGGGAAACCTTTAGAAAAGGGACAAACTGCAATTTTTGATTTCTTAGGAAAAGTTGATGGTAATCCATTTGAAGGTGGAAAAGCTGAAAATTATTCTTTAGAAATTGGTTCTAATAAATTTATTCCTGGATTTGAAGAGCAAATGGTAGGAATGAATTCAGGGGAAGTTAAAGATATTAAAGTTGTTTTTCCTGAAAATTATCAAGCTGCTGATTTAGCTGGTAAAGAGGCTGTTTTTACAGTTACATTACATGAGATTAAAAAGCAAGTTGTTCCTGAATTAACTGAAGAATTTATTGCTGAACTTGATCAAGAAAATATTGAAACTGTTGAGCAATATAAAGAGAATATAAAAAATACAATTAGTGATAAGAAAATCGAAGAATCTGAACATAAAGTAATGGATGATATAATTGAGACAGTATGTAATAATGCTATTGTTGATTTACCTGAATCTATGGTTACAAGAAGAGCAAAGCAAATGCTTGACCAAGTTGGAGAACAAGCAAAGCAATATGGTCTTACTCTTGAACAGTTTTTACAATTTCAAGGTTTAACTGTAGAAAAATACCAGGAGTTAATTAAAGAGCCTGCTCAAAAATCTGTTTTGCAAAGTGTTGTTTTGGAAGAAATTGCAAAAGTTGAAAAGATTAAGTTAACTGCTAAAGAATATAAAGAACAGTATGAAATACTTGGAAAACAATATAATATGAATGGAGAAGAAGCATCTAAGGCGATTCCTAAAGAACAAGTAACTCCATATTTTGTTAGTCTTAAAACTATGGAATTGTTGAAAGAAAAAGCTGTTATAAAATAAGGTGAGTAATGTGAGTGAAGAGAAAATTTGTTCTTTTTGTGGGATGCCTGAAGATGATGAGAGATTTTTAATTGAAGGAGATGACGCTTATATTTGTCCTTCTTGTATTGAATTATGTCATCAAATTGTTGAATTAAACAAAGAGAATAATGTTAATGAAAAATTTGAGTTAAATCTTACTCCAAGACAAATAAAAGAAAAGTTAGATGAGTATATTGTTGGACAAGATGATGCTAAAAAGATTTTGTCAGTTGCAGTATATAATCATTATAAAAGAGTTGTTAATAATTTATATGAAGATAGCGACATTGATATTGAAAAAAGCAACATATTATTGATTGGTCCAACTGGTACTGGAAAAACTCTTCTTGCAAAGACTTTAGCAAAAATTTTAGATGTGCCATTTGCAATTGCTGACGCTACAACTTTAACTGAAGCAGGTTATGTTGGCGAAGATGTTGAAAATGTTTTATTAAGATTAATTCAAGCTGCTGATTTTAATATTGGAAAAGCTCAAAAGGGGATTATATATTTAGATGAATTGGATAAAATTGGCAGGAAAAGTGATAATCCTTCAATTACTAGGGATGTCTCTGGTGAAGGAGTTCAACAGGCACTTTTAAAAATATTAGAAGGCACTGTTGCTAATGTTCCACCAGCTGGTGGAAGAAAACATCCAGAACAAGAATATATTGCTTTTGATACTACAAATATTTTGTTTATTTGTGGAGGTAGCTTTGAAGGTATTTATGATGTTGTTAAGAATAGACTTGGAAAGAAACAGATTGGTTTTAATCAAGATATTTTAACAAGAATTGAAGAAGAAGATCTTTATAAAAAAATAACTCATGATGATATTAAAAAGTTTGGTATTATTCCTGAATTAGTAGGAAGGCTTCCTATTATTGCCTCTTTAGAAGATTTATCAATTGACTATTTGATTAAGATTCTAACAAAACCGAAAAATGCTATTATTAAACAATATCAAAAGATGTTTTCAATGGAAGATATGACTCTTTCATTTAATAAAGATGCTTTAGAAGAAATAGCTAGAATTGCTCAATCTGAAAAGACTGGTGCAAGAGGATTAAGAGCAATAATTGAAAAAGTATTGCTAGATATTATGTATCAAATACCTGATCAAAAAGATATATTAAAATGTACAATTACTAAAGGGGTTATAACAAGAAATTTATCCCCTAAATTAACATACAAAACTAAGAAAATCGCCTAGGAAATCTTAGGCATTTTCTAACAAAGATTAGAAAAACATTTATAAAGAAATAATTTTGATTTTTTGTTATAATATAGATATAAAGATAAAAAATATAAGGAGGTGAATATTATGTTTAATAATCACGTTGTTGAAAGAGCTATATTACCTGCATTTCCAGTTAGAGGAATTGTTCCATTGCCAAACAATGAGATCAAGGTTGATATTGGAAGAATAAAATCTGTTAATGCTTTGAAGAAAGCTGCTGATAGTGATAAAATGATTGCTATTTTAGTACAAACAGAAGCTACTATTGAAGATCCAACATTTGATGATGTTGAAAAAATAGGAGTTATCGGTCGTATTATTTATGATATGGCACAGAAAGATTTACACAATGTTAAGATTTCTGTTATTACAAGATGTAAAATAAAAGGAATTGTAGAAGTTGATGAGACGTGGATGGCGGATGTAGTATCCATGCCAGCTTATTCATCTGATCCTGATAAAGAAATAGCTGGAGTAAAGTTAATAATTGATGAATTAAAAAGTGATTCGCAAAAATTATTTGCTCCAAATAGTAATATTGTTAAGTTTATTTCTAAGGGAGTTACTGGGGATCAATTAGTAGATATTCTTGCATATAGTATTCCAATGGATTTCACGCAAAAACTTAAATATCTTAAAACTAGTAATATTGATGAAAGAATAATATTCATTTTAGAAGATTTAAAGAAAGCGCAATATTTTAAAAATATTGAGGATGGAATAGAACAAAAGGTTAGAGATTCTATTAATGAGGGTCAAAAAGAGTATTATTTACGAGAAAAGATGCGAGCGATTCAGGATGAGTTAGGCGATAGAGCTATTAAAGATGTTGATGTTGAAAAATTGAGAAAGAAAATTTTAGATGCAAAAATGCCTAAAACTATGGAAGAGACGGCTCTTAATGAATTAAAAAGATATAATACAATGAATCCAGCAAGTGCAGAAAGTACAATTTCTAAAACTTATTTAGATTTTGTCGTTAGTCTTCCTTGGTCTAAAAAGACTAAAGAAGCACGAGATTTAGTAAAAGCTAAGAAACAATTAGATATAGATCATTATGGTCTTGATGTTGTTAAAGATAGAATTTTAGAATATATTGCTGTTCATATTTTAACACAGAAAAATCCTTCATCTATTTTATGTTTAGTTGGTCCTCCAGGAGTTGGTAAAACTTCTCTTGCAAGATCGATTGCAAAGTCTTTGAATAAAGAATTTATTAAACAATCACTTGGTGGTGTAAAAGATGAATCTGAGATTAGGGGACATAGAAGAACATATATTGGAGCATTGCCTGGTAGGATTTTACAAGGTATGCAAAGAGCTGGTGTTATTAATCCTGTATTTTTGTTAGATGAAATTGATAAATTATCTAGTGATTATCGAGGAGATCCAGCAAGTGCTATGCTTGAAGTATTAGATTCTGAGCAAAATAAATATTTTAGTGATCATTATTTGGAAGAACCATATGATTTATCAAATGTTTTCTTTATTGCTACAGCAAATTATTTGGAAAATATTCCTTATGCTTTAAGAGACAGATTAGAAATTGTTGAAATTTCTAGTTATACTGAGTTTGAAAAATTTGAAATTGCAAAAAGACATTTACTTACAAAACAATTAGAATTAAATGGTCTCGATATTAATAAATTTGAAATTAAAGATGATGCTATAATTAGAGTGATACAAGAATATACAAAAGAGGCTGGTGTTCGTCAGTTAGAAAGAATGATTAGTAGTTTAATTCGAAAATCTATTAAGAAAATTCTAATGGAAAAACTTGATAAAATTACTATTAATAAAGATGATTTAGAATCATATTTAGGAAAGCCTATGTATTTTTATAATATAGCTGATCTTGAAGATCAAATTGGAGTAGTTACTGGACTTGCGTATACTCAATATGGTGGAGACACTTTATCAATTGAAGTTACTTACTATAAAGGTTCAGGACAAATTCTTTTAACTGGTCAGTTGGGCGATGTTATGAAAGAATCAGCACAGGCGGCACTTAGTTATGTTAAATCAAATGCAAGTCATTTAGGAATTGATACTAAATTATTTGAGAAGAATGATTTACATATTCATATTCCTGAGGGAGCTGTTCCTAAAGATGGTCCTTCTGCTGGGGTTACTATTGCAACCGCAATTACATCTGCATTTACAAAAAGAAAAGTAAAACATGATGTAGGTATGACTGGAGAAGTTACTTTAAGAGGAAGAGTATTACCAATTGGTGGGTTGAAAGAAAAATCAATTGCAGCAGGAAGGTCTGGGCTTAAAACCATTTTAATTCCTCGCGAAAATGAAAAGGATATTATTGATATTCCAGATACTGTTAAGAATACATTGAATATTGTTTTAGTATCTAGTTTAGATGAAGTGTTTAAAAATTCACTAATATAATATTAAAGTCCAAAGTAAATACTTTGGACTTTTTTAAAAATAAAATGTTTGATTTTATTATTTTATTATGTTATAATACATTAAGCTTATTAGTAAAGGTGTATATAACATCAACGGAGGAATTATGCAAATTGTAGATATTTTATTATTAGTTGTTTCAGTCTTATTAATTTCTATTATAATCTTACAGAGATCAAATGAAGATGCATCTCAAGCATTTACTGGACGTAAATCTGAGTTGTTCGCTAACAAAAAAGAACGAGGACTAGATGTTTGGATTAGCAGAGTTATTGCTTTCCTTTCAGTGTCTTTCTTTATTTTAGCAATACTTGCTGCGTTTTTTGTTGAGAGAATATAATAGTATTAATAAAAGGTCTGTAGCATACAGACCTTTTTAATTAGTTTAAGAGGTATAAATGAAAGAAAAATTATTAGAAATTATAAATAGTTCAAATTATCAGCCGTTAACTGTATTAGAATTAACTGCTATTTTAAACTTAGGCAAAAATGGCAGGAATTTAATTGAGGAATTAGTAAAGGATAAAGAGGTTTTTTATAGTAAATCAAAAGAAAGAATTATAAATAGTAAACAGGCCGGTATGTATAAAGGCAAATTGAGTGTTGCAAAAGACGGATATGGGTTTATTAAGTCAGAAAAGTTTGCTTCAGATTTTTTTGTTCCACGAACTCAATTAAATGGTGGATTAGATAAAGATATAGTTTTGTTTTCAGTTCATGATTATTTAAATAAAAGTCGGAATGAAAAACAAGAAGCTCATATTATTGAGGTGCTGGAAAGACATTTAAAATATATTATTGGTGAAGTTAAATTTGAAGGTAGTAAGATTTATGTTGAAAGTGATGAAACACCACTTCGATTATATTTTCAAAATAAAGAAAATGTAATTAATGGTCAAATAGTTAAATGTAAAATTAACAAATATAATAATGATTTTCTTGAAGGAGAAGTTGTTGAAATTATTGGTAAATCTAGTGATATTGGTATTGATATTACTATGATTGCTAAAAGATATGGTTTTGAAGCAGAGTTTCCTAAAGAAGTTATTGAAGAAGTTAATAATTTATCAGATGATTTAAGTGAAGAGGTTAGAAGAAGAGAATTTATAAATAAAACTATTATTACTATTGATGGCATAGATGCAAAAGATTTGGATGACGCGGTTAGTATACGAAAATTAAAAAATGGTAATTATGAATTAGGGGTTTATATTGCAGATGTTAGTTATTATGTTAGAAAAGATAGTGAAATAGATAAAGAGGCAATTAAAAGAGGAACTAGTGTTTATTTAATAGACAGAGTTATTCCTATGCTTCCAAAGAGACTTAGCAATAACATTTGTAGTTTAAATGAGAATGAAGATAAACTTGTTATAGCCTGTATAATGGAAATTAATGATAAAGGTAAGATAATTGATACGATTTTGAAAGAAGCAGTAATTAAAACTAAGCATAGAATGACTTATGATAGTGTTAATGAAATTATTAATGGTAATAATGAAGTTAAGAATAAATATTTAGATATTTATGATGATATATTATTGATGCAAGAACTTTCTAAGGTGTTAGAAAAGATGAGAGGAATTAGAGGATCTGTTGATTTTGATATTCCTGAATCAGAAGTTATTGTTGATCAAGAGGGAAAACCAATTGAAATAAGGAAAAGAGAAAGAAAAGAAAGTGAAAAATTTATTGAATCATTTATGATTTGTGCTAATGAAGCAACAGCAGCAATGATTACAAATATGAAACTTCCTTTTATTTATCGTGTTCATGATGAACCAAGTCAAGATAGACTTAATACTTTTGTAAATGTTATTAAGTTATTTGGCTATCCAATTAAACAGAAATTTAGAAAGATTACACCTTCGCAAGTACAAGATTTAATTGATATTATAAAAGATGAAGATAAGTTTCTAAATTCTTTGTTACTTAGAATGATGTCTAAGGCAATTTATTCTAGAAATAATATTGGCCATTTTGGATTATCAAGTTTGATTTATACTCACTTTACATCTCCAATTAGAAGATATCCAGATTTATTAGTTCATAGATTAATTAGAAAATATTTGTTTGATAATGATTTTTCTAATATTAGAGAATTAGAAGAATATATCGATCAAATAGCTTTACAGTCTTCAAAACAAGAAAGAGCTGCAATGAATTGTGAATATGATGTTATTGATATGAAAAAAGCGGAATATATGGAAGGATATATTGGTTATAAATATAGTGGTATCATTACTTCAGTTACATCGTTTGGAATGTTTATTGAAGTTTTGGGTGCAATTGAGGGTTTGGTTAAACTTTCTGAAATGCGAGGATATAAATATGATGATAAAAAAATGTCTATTGTATCCACTAATGGTAAAGCATCTTATAAAATTGGTGATAAAGTAAAGGTTAAAGTTATTTCAGCAAGCAAGAAAAAAGGTGAAATAAATCTAGAAATAGTGTATAATAATAATACGAAGAGTGTTAGAACCACTAATAAAAAAAGAAATTATGGAGGTTCTCGAAATGGACGCAGGAAAGAAAGTCATCGCTACAAATAAAAAAGCATATCATGATTTTTTTATTTTAGATACTTATGAATGTGGTATTGTTTTAACAGGAACTGAAATAAAATCTGTTAGACAAAATAAAATTTCTATCAATGAAGCTTATTGCTTCATTGAAGAGAAAGAGTTATTTGTTGGGGGAATACATATTGCTAAGTATGAAAAAGGTAATATTTTTAATCATGATGAGGCTAGAAATAGAAAGCTTCTTGCACATAAAAGAGAAATTATTAGATTAGAATCGAAGGTAAAAGAGAAAGGATTGACTCTTATTCCTTTGTCTGTTTATTTAATAGAAGGTATTGCTAAGGTAGAAATTGCACTTGTAAAAGGAAAAAAGCTTTATGATAAGAGAGAAGATTTAAAGATTAAAACTGCTCATAGAGCTATTGAAAAAAGTTTAAAGAATCGGTATTAAATATGAAAAAATGTTTACGATGTGGTCATATTAATAAAGATGACGCACTAGAATGTGAAAAATGTCAATTTAGTTTTAAAGAACAAGCAGTATTAGAAGAATTAAAAAAATATACAACAAAAGAGGATCCAATTGTTGATGAAAAAAACAAATCATCATTAATTGATAATCCAGTTCTTACTTTTATATTTGGTATATTATCAATTATGCTTCCATTTTTCTTATTTAGTTTTTTAACTTGGTATATGAAAAAAAAGCCCAGTAAAACTAAACTTATTCCATTTAGAAATATAGGGAATGTATTTGCATATATTGGTTTTGTTTTATCGATTATTATAGTTGGATATTTTATTTGGAATTTAATATTTTAATAAGGCATATGGGGTAGTAATGGCTTCGACAGGCTTCGTGAAGTTAAAGTAGCATGTCATGGTAACGCATGTAAAAACGTTCGAGGTTTTTTAAATAACCGGAAATAAAAATTTAGCACTTGCTGCCTAATTAGCTGGTAGCTCTCTTACAGGAAATGTCTCTCAAGTTGCCTGATAAGAGATAAGAAATTGAGGGTTGAATATTAGGAATTCCTTGGCTTAATGTTTGAAATAAAGAGGATGGCCCTTTTATAAGTTGCTTATTGAGTATATTAGGGTAAGACAAATACAATAAGATAAACATGTAGAAGCTTTAACGGAGTGATGTTTGGACGGGGGTTCAACTCCCCCCTACTCCACCATATTAGAACGATAGGTTTGATACAATGTTATCAAGCTTTTTTTATTGAGAAAATAGGTATAAATTCCCTTTTTTCGTTTCGTATTTTAGCCTAGTGGGTGTTCTACCAAGAGCATTTACTAGGCTTTTTCTTTATACTTAAATCAACTAAAACACGAAAGCCTAACTAAAACACGAAAGCCTAACTAAAACACGAAAGGTCAACAAAAACACGAAAGTGTAAATAAATGAAAACTTAAGATATAAATATTTGTAAAAATTTGACAAAAAATAAATTTCATGTTAGAATTTTAATAAATATTATAAAGTCAATTATTTAGGAGGTTGTATTATGAGCAAACGGGTTTACATTAGCGCAGATTACTCAAGTGATAGTGGCGACCGTGATGTTGTCGGTACTCTTAATAAATGGGGCTCTGATGACTTACACAAGGTAGATTTTGAAAGTTATGTGGAAAGAGCGATTCTTGAATATAGATAGAGTACCAGATGAAACAAAGTGAAAAAGATATCTCTTAGTCAATTTAAAAAAGTTTACTAAAAAAGAATCTATTTCATCGTTTACTAACTCTTCAAAAAGAGCATCAAGACCGATATTCTTATAATAAGCTTTTAAATCTAACATCTCTTTATTGTAATGATCTACGAATAAATTAAAAGTGTATTCTGAAATATCGAATTCAATGCAGATGTCTTCGATCTTATTTTGATCAATAAAGTAACACGAGAGAACCTCAAAAATAAATGATACTGAATATGAACAGTAGGGGATTATGTTGAAATCCAAAATTGCATGAGTTTTATTACAGTTAGTACATCTAACTCTTAATACAGTAACTTCAATTTTGTCTTTTATAAATATGTTAGCAACGCAAGAAAAAAGAACTAAAAAGCGAACATAAAACCCATGACGATAAAACTGTCCTTGAGAGTTACACTTTGGACAAATCATCTTCATTAATTCTTGTTCGCTTGGATTAATATTATAAATGTATTTCTTGTTTTTTCTATCAATGTATGATATCATATTATCGTGGTGAAGATGAAAACGGTGCTTCTGAGGCTTTTAGTTTTCATCTTTTTCCTTTTCTATTGTATTTTAATTGTCGGCTTAAAGTGACAATTAATTGGCAAGTTAATTATACAATAAAAAAACAAAAATTGAAACAATTTGACAATATATTGATAATATTAATTGATTTAAATTGACTAATAACAGATAGCTCTAGAAATTCCAATTTGTCGATCTAATATAAATATTAATCTGAATTGCTAACACAAAATGGAGTTACTCGTAAGACATAGTAGTATTAAATAATGGAGGGCGAATGTGATAAAACAAATCTTTGATGAAAATACAAAGAATATTATTTCTAAAAAAGTGTTAGATGATTTAACAGAATGGTTTGGATTACCTGAATACACAAATAACTATATTGTTCAAAGCGGTCTTATGCCATTCTTTGCAGCATATGTAGATGAGGAGCCAATTGGATTTATTTCATTAAAAGAGACGAGTCCCGAAACAGCAGAAATATATTGCATGGGAGTAATGAAAAACTATCATAGGAAGAATATTGGTAAACAATTATTTGAAAAGTTTGAGCAATATGCTAAAAGCAAAGGGTATAAACTATTGCAGGTTAAAACTGTACAATTTGGAAAATATGAAAGCTATGATAAGACTAACTTGTTTTATCGTTCTTTAGGTTTTTATCAATTAGAAGTTTTTCCTACCCTGTGGGACGAGTGGAACCCTTGCCAAATTTTAGTTAAGCCAATTTAATATTTTTAATTAATAGCTCTGTTAATTCCTATATATCTTTCTAACACATTTCAAGAAAGGGTTCATATGAAAATTGAAGATTTAGCATTAAGACAAAATCTCGATGGAGGTTTTGGAAGATTTCATAGTATGAGTAGTGATAGTTCTATAACTACAGAAAAGGCATTAAGACGTTTTCTTTTTCTTGGTTTGAATAAAGATTTTCAAATTGTGGAAAAATGTTTACAATATGTAAAGAAATGTTTGTATAAAGAAATTATAGTTCCAGATAGAAGAGAAAAAGTTATTAATTGGGACGTTTTTGAAGAATTGATGTTTTCTGCTTGGTTAAATATGTTTCAAGTTGAGGATGAAAAAGTTGCTTCAATTCAACAAGTTTGGAAAAACGTTATAGAAAACTCGATTATTAATAACGAGTTTAGCTTTATGGAATATAAAAAACAATATCGATTCATGCATGGTATAAAAGGGTTAAGAGAAATTGGTCCATCTTCTTTTTATATGGTATGTTTATTAAAAAATAAGTTAACGCCAAGTGCTAAACAGGCATACTTTCAATATGTTATGGAACATGGGATATATTATATATATAATAAAAATCTTAATGAAGTACCAACTGTATTTGATTCTAAAAACACAATATATTACTTAATAGCAATTAAATTAATTTCTGTTTATGCAAATTCAGAAATGGATTTAAACTTTGTTAAGACGTGGCTAAATAATAACAAATCAGATGATTATTGGGATATGTCAAATCTTAAACCAGATGGAATAGTTTTTCCGACAAGCGATAATTGGAGAATATATGAAAATAAATTGGTAGATATTAATAATTTTATTAATGAGGTTTTATCAGAGTTATAAATTACAAGAAGGTGTTTTATCCCATATTGTTAAAGTATAGGTAGTTTTATTAAAACTTTAATAGAGAGAAAAATTCCAATTTGACGAACGATTAAGATTTATAGGATCTTAGCCCAATAAACGATGTTTTATAAAATAAGTAAAAATAAACAACTCAACAATTTATAATATGCTATTATTTACATAAGGAGATAATATGGGTTTTGATTGCGGATTTATTCAAGAAAATAATTGGTTTCGATATAGAGCTGCTGCAATCATTATTGAAGAAGGTTATGTATTATTAGCTGGAAATGCTAATACCGATTATTTTTATTCTGTAGGTGGTGGAGTACATATGAATGAAACTGCTGAAAGTGCTGTGACAAGAGAAGTGTTTGAAGAAACTGGGATTCATTATGAGATTGAAAGATTAGCAGTTATTCATGAAAATTTCTTTAAAGGTTATGAAGGACCTATAGAAAGATTAAATTGTCATGAGATAGCTTTTTATTTTCTTATGAAACCAAGAGGAAGTCGAGAACTTAATAGTAATAGTTATACATTAGGAGTAAGAGAGGAAATGCATTGGATTGAAATTTCAAAATTGGATAAATACAAAGCATTTCCTATTTTTTTAAAAGACTACATAAAGGATTTACCTAGTCATCTAATTCATATTGTTACTAATGAAATTGACAGTTAAATAGTAAGTTATCGTTCTATTAAAAGAATATAATAAAGCATTTAAAATGTAATGAAAGAAAATAAAATATTCAATGGATAGCACCATTAATTAAAACTTGTTTTCTAACACAAATAAATATATTGAAAGTGAGAATTATACTATAATGCGTAATGTTATATTTAAAAGAGATAGAAAGTTTAATGCATTTATTGTGCCAGTATTCATTTTTATAGACGAAAAAAAATAGGAAAAGTTAAAAATGGAAAAGAATTCATGCATTCAATTGATGATGAAGAGCATATTCTTTATATTGCATGGGCGGTTTCTACAGATCCCAAAAACACTTATAAATATTCAGAGCCGTTTAAAATTGATAAATCTAGCTTTGATATAAAAGTTAGGATTAAGAATAGTTATTCATTAAAACAAGGATCTATTTTTGAATTAATAATTTTTGATTAAATTCCAAGTTGTATGGCAATTAATATAAAGAATAATAAATTTAAAACTATTTTTTATTAAAAAGGGAGTATATGAACTTAAAGAATAGATATCAAAATATATGGTAGAGTTAAATTTTAAGATTTCGGGAAGGATTTTATTATACATTATTTGCCGGAATTAGAAAAAAGATAATGTTGAGATTTAAACAATCTCAACTTTTTTGCATTTTTAATCGAAAAAAGTAACAGAAATAATTGACATTATTTGGCATATTTGTTGTAATTAACTAGAAATTAAATAGAGGTGGTAATTATGAATATTAGTCTTAAAAAAATTGGAACTTTAATCATTTTTATTGTTTCAATTTTTATTTTGTCGGGGTGGGGATTATTCGAACCACAAGCGACGATTACTTCAATTGAAGTAGATGCAGCGACACTAGCAGAAAGCTATGATATTGATACTTTTGAATTGTCAAGCATAAATATTAAAGTTACTTATTCTGATGGCAAGTTTCGATTAATACCTATTACTGAAGCAATGTTATCTAGCGAAGATCAAGCACTGTTATCAACCGTAGGAGAGCATATTATTACAATTAATTATGAGGGATTTACAAAAATAATAACCCTTAATTTAAGTACTAAATTGACGTCTAAAAAGTATGTGTACTTTGGTTCTTTCCCACAAACAGTTGTTGCTGATAGTAACTTAATTTCTTCACTTAATTCACTTACCTCAACAAATACCAAAGGTTACTATGAATATGAAGGTTGTGAATATATGAAAGCGAAAGCAACTCCTTATTCGAACATATATCAATTTATGAATGGTGAGACAATTAAATATGGCACAACCTACTACTTTAAAGTGGAACCAATTAAATGGAGAGTATTAGAAGAAGTAGATGATACTTATACTTTATTATCTGAATATATTATTGATAAACAAATATTCGACAATTCAAGTAATAATTATGAAAATTCTATAATGCGAGAATGGTTAAACAATGTATTTTATAATTTATCCTTTTCAACTCTTGAAAAGACTAGCATTTTAACGACAGTTGTAGATAATAGTGCATCAACAACAATTAGTAGTTCAAACCCCAATGCATGTAACAACACTAATGATAAAGTATATTTACTATCATATCAAGAAGCCATATCATCAACCTATGGTTTTACTCTAAATTCAGCAAGAACTTCATTCACAACCGATCTTGTAAGAGCAATTGGTGTATACATGGCAATCGACTCAAAATACTACGCAAACGGAAATTGGTGGCTTCGCAGTCCATACCTTTTCTATGAATTTCAGTCAATGAACATAGACGATTACGGAAGTATTCAACCATTTAACCCCGTCTACACTGCCGCAATTGGCGCCCGACCAGCTATTAGAATAATAGCTAGTAAATATAATCAATAATTACCCCCGGCTAAAATCAAAAGTGGCTTGCATATTTTATACCGAACAATATTCTGCGTTGTAATCAATTT
>Ga0265295_1002734_pt1 | contig 27051 bp, 30 predicted proteins | sample Munlansysbiofilm_FD_192503 | JGI IMG/M metagenome (GOLD analysis project Ga0265295, IMG submission 192503) | Leachate microbial communities from a municipal landfill in Southern Ontario, Canada - Methane capture system biofilm | ecosystem: Engineered > Solid waste > Landfill > Unclassified ... | reverse complement strand
TAGTCTCACCCGGAACCAATTTCGATTACCTTGTCGATAACGACGACAACTACATCGTTTCGCTCGTCGTAGATAAATTCAAAGATATCTACATGGTGGGGTATGCCGCCATAGACGTAACGACGGGCAAAACATGGCTCTATGAGACCCACGGAACAAGCGAAGACCCCTCCTATGCGCTCGATGAAGTGTTTAATCTTTTAAACGTTTATAAAACCTCTGAAGTGGTGCTTACGTTTTTAGACGGCGTTGAAAATCAAAAACATGTTTTGCAGTATCTTGAGATCGCCGAACATTACCACTACAGCGTCAACCACGAACGCCCGCGCATCGAGTTTCAAAACGAGCTTTTTAAAGAGGTGTACCAGATCCAGTCGCTCCTCTCCCCCATAGAGCACCTCGATCTTGAACGCAGCCATATGATCACCGAAGCGCTTGCGATCTTGATCCATTTCGTGATCGAACATGACCTCTATATCGTGCAAAAACTCCACATGCCAAAGGTTATCGACAATCGCCGTTTTATGTATCTGGGCAACAATGCGCTTGAACAGATGGGGGTGGTTTCCAAAGATAAAAAAGAGTTTACCCTCTTGAAAATGCTTGATAAGAGTGCTACGGCAATCGGCAAAAGGCTTCTAAAAGAGCGTCTTTTGAACCCTATTATGGATCAATCGGAGCTTGAGCGCCGCTACAATTTAATAGAAAAACTCTCCTCACACGTGCGCTTTTTGGACGAAACGATGCGGGGAATATACGATCTCGAACGCTTGGCGCGCCGTTTGAAACTGGGCAAACTGCACCCTTTTGAGATGAACCATATTTTTGATTCTATCGTTTGCGTCAAAGAGATTATGGCATACAGCAAAAAGCATAAAATCCAAAAAGCGCCGTTTCACGAGTCGGAGCTAGAGGAGTTTTTGCGCGACATCGCAAAGAGTATCGATCTGGACGTTTCGCGAAGATTTACCAACTCAAGCGTAGATGAAAATTTTTTGATGCACGGAGTCGATGAAGCGGTCGATACGCTCGTACACGAAAATTCGGTGATGCTGATCGCATTTGAAGACATTATGAAACGGCTTGAGGCAATGCTTGAAGAGTCGGGAAATTTGGGGTCGAACTCGACGGTAACTCTGGGGCTTTTGGAGAAAGAGGGGTACTATATCTCGATGAGCAAGAACCGTTTTTCCCTTATTGAGAGTGCCTTTAAAAAAGATGAGGATTTTGCCAAGTTCAGCATTAAAAAACTCACCAATAACGTCAAAATAACCTCTGCATTTACCGATGAACTCTCCGACAAGATTATGAAAAACCGCCGCAAGATAGTTTCGCTCGTCAAAGAGCGCTATACGCAGCTGCAAGCGGTGTTTGACAGACGCTACTCGCTCCTTTTTGATCGCGTTATTTTGTATGTGGCGGATCTGGACGTGGGGGTGAGCTCTTCAAAAGTCGCGCAAACCTACAACCATGCCAGACCGATGATCGTAGAGACCCAAAAAGATGAGAATTTTATGCAGATTATGCAGTTGCGCCATCCCCTCATCGAGGTGCAGGAGCGCGGCGGACTCTACGTGCCCAACGATATCGTGATGGGGGATCGCTCCTATATGGATCTGCCCCATCCCACTACGGTGATGCTTGATGTAGCGGTGCATGATGGACACCCCATTCGCGGGGTATTGCTCTATGGGATCAATTCAAGCGGCAAAAGCTCTTTGATGAAAAGTATCGGAATCGCGGTTTTAATGGCGCAAGCGGGGTTTTTCGTGAGCGCTTCGGTGATGAAATTCTCCCTTTTTGAATCCCTTTTTACCCGTATAGTCTCGCGCGACAACCTTGCCAAAGGGCTTTCAACCTTTGCGGTGGAGATGCTTGAGCTTAAAAACATCTTTAACCGTTCGCGCGTACGCTCTTTGGTGCTCGGCGACGAGATAAGCCACGGTACCGAGACCCTCTCGGGGGTGGCGATCGTAGCGAGTGCGATCCAAAAGCTTTCCCAAACAGAATGCCTCTTTTTGTTTGCGACCCATCTGCATCAGCTCTCTACTATGCCCGAGATCCGCTCTTTGGATAACGTGGTCGATCTGCATCTGAGTGTGGAGTACGACGAAGCGCAAGACAAACTTCTTTTTAACAGAATATTGCAGGCGGGAAGCGGCAGCAGCATCTACGGGCTTGAGTTTGCCAAATCGCTCCATATGGACAGCGACTTTTTAGAGACGGCAAACCGCATACGCAAGCGTCTTGCCAACGATTTTGACGAACTTGAACTTTTGGTGAAGAAAAAAACGAGCAAGTACAACAAAGAGCTTTACATCACCAAGTGCGTTATCTGCGGCTCGCCTGCGGAGGATGTGCACCATATCAAGCACCAGTCTTTGGCAAACCGTGCGGGGTATATCGGGCATTTTCACAAAGACAACAAGCATAACCTCGTGCCGCTGTGCAAAGAACACCACAACCAAATTCACGAGGGCAAGCTGAAAGTGGAGGGGTTTGTGATGACCTCCAACGGGCTGGAACTTCAGTTTGAAACCCAGCTTGCAAAGCCTAAAAAAGAGGTGGTGCAAGAGCCTTTGATCAATCATAAACAAGAGGAGGAGGAAGCACCCAAGGGAGACGCTTCCAAGATTCTTTTGGACGATTGGTAAAATTGTAGCATGCCAAGATATTCTAAACATAACGATGTATAATGGAACTTTTTATTAGGAGGAGTGCATATGAGGCGTGCAGGTAAAACGCTTTTTTTTGCGGCATTGGCGGCGGTAATGTTTTTTGCGGGCGGATGTACGCAAGAGACGCAAAACAAGATAGGTAGAGGGATCCAAAACTGGACGGGGACGGACGGCGTGTTGGATATTTATATGGGTGAGAAGCTTGTACAGCGTTTTATTAAAATAGACAAACTCTCTACCGCACAATCAACCCAGGGGGACGATGCGCGCAACTACCGCTACGGCTACGGATACCTTGATACCAATTTTAATTTTAAGGTAGATTCGGGCGAGAAGAGAGTCTATTTCGAGATCAGCGATTATGCGACACCGTACATATTTTATGAAAATCCGGGCAGTAAATAATGGGTATTATAGAACTTTTTAAATATATGATCTCTTGCAAAAGCGAAACGCCGAGCGATGGGGGTTTGCTTGATTTTATTACAAATTACCTTCCCGATTTTACGGCGGTTCGCGTCGATGTAGGCGGGGTTAAAAACCTCTTTTTATATAAAAAATTTGCCGACGGCGATCATTTGTGTTTTGCGGGGCACGTCGATGTCGTACCCGCGGGGAGCGGCTGGAATTCCAACCCTTATGAAGCGCTTGAGAAAGACGGGTATATCTACGGGCGCGGCACGCAGGATATGAAAAGCGGGGTTGCGGCGTTTGTAGAGGCGATCAAAGAGGTGCAAACCTTCCGCGGCACCCTCTCGATACTTCTTACCTCCGATGAGGAGGGGGAGGCGACCCACGGGACGATCAAAGTGCTAGAGTACCTCCAAGAACACAATATGCTTCCCGATTATGCGGTGGTTGCAGAACCCACTTGCGAGCAAAAATTCGGCGATGCGATCAAAGTAGGGCGCCGCGGCTCGATCAACGGCTACGTCACGATCAAAGGCAAACAAGGACACGCCGCCTACCCCGAAAAAGCGATCAATCCGATCGACTTAATAGCCCCTAGACTCGCACATATTGCGGGGGTAGATATAGACGAGGGGGACGAACATTTTGCGCCTAGCAAATGTGTCATCACCGATATTCGCGCGGGGATGCAGGTAACAAACGTCACGCCCAACGAACTGCAGATGATGTTTAACGTGCGCAACACCACAAAAACCACTCAAAAAGAGGTGCGCTCATTTATTGCACGCCATCTTGCGGGGCTTGATTTTGATCTGCGTCTCACGCAAGGCTCTTACCCGTTTATAACCGATGCCTCCTCCAAAGTGGTTCGCAATATCGGACATGCCATAGAGAAAGTTTCGGGAGTAAAACCCAAACACTCGACAGCAGGGGGCACGAGCGATGCACGTTTTATGGCACCTATGGGGATAAAAGTGATAGAATTCGGAGTCAAAAACGATACTATCCACTCTATCAACGAGCGTACCACCGCCGCGGAAGTGGAGGGGCTTTATAGGGTGTTCAAACATATGATAGAGGAGTGGAAGTAGCGATGCGTTTGATGATATTATGGCTGGCATGTGCCGGTTTTCTCTTTGGCATGGAAGGCAACTGGGCAAAGAGTTATGCGCAGGCGCTCGAACATGCCAAAGCCCAAAACAAAAAAGTTTACATGCTCATCACAAGCGAAGACTGCCGTTGGTGCCGCAAGTTTGAGAGCACCACTCTCAGCGAAAAAAGCACCATAGCACGTTTGGAGGAGAAGTATATCCTTGTGCATGTCGACCGCGACAAAGACGACTTTCCCGAGAAGTTTTTACGCAAAGGGGTGCCGCGCCACTACGTGGTATCGCAAAACGGTAACGTGATCTACACGTTTTTGGGGTATTGGAACAGCGAGGATTTCTTCTCTTTTATGCAAGAGGCAGAACAACGTTTTAAATATATGAAATAAAAAAGGAGACAACAACAATGAAATATGTACAAACAAACAAAGCCCCTGCGGCGATCGGACCCTATTCTCAGGCAGTGGTTGCCAACGGGATGGTTTTTACTTCGGGGCAGATAGCTCTGACACCCGAGGGGGAGATGTGCGAACACGACGTGGTAGTGCAAACCAAACAGGTATTAAAAAACCTAAGCGCAGTGCTTGAAGAAGCGGGAAGCTCTTTGCAGGACGTGGTTAAAACGACCATCTTTTTAGATTCTATGGAGGATTTTGTGACGGTCAATACGATCTATGCCGAAGCGTTTGGCGACCACAAGCCTGCGCGTTCTACCGTCGCGGTAAAAACTTTGCCTAAAAATGCTCTTGTAGAGATCGACGCTATCGCACTCGTAAAATAATGGGGCATACAAGCGTCTCTTTGGTTCTTGGAAGCGGCGGTGCACGCGGTTTGGTGCATGTTGGCGTTATCAAGTGGCTCGAGGAGAAGGGCTATAAGATAGAGTCTATCTCCGGATCCTCCATAGGAGCGCTTATAGGGGGTCTCTATGCCGCAGGGAAACTCGATGCGTACGTCGAGTGGCTTTGCCGAAGCGACGTGATGGATCTTTTGAAACTTTTAGATTTTAAAGGCACGGGGGGCTTGGTTTCGGGGCAAAAGCTGATGCGTAAGCTCCATGCCATAGTGGGCGATCACCGCATCGAGGATCTCCCCGTCAAATTTACCGCCGTTGCTACCGACATCAATGCAGAGAAAGAGGTGTGGCTACGCAGCGGCTCCCTTTTGGAAGCGATACGCGCTTCTATCTCTTTGCCCCTGTTTTTCACCCCCTACAATTACAACGCAAAAATGCTGGTTGACGGCGGCGTTTTAAATCCCGTTCCCATCGCGCCTACCTTTGGTGATGGAACCGATCTGACCATCGCCGTCAATCTCGGCGGTGCAATGAGTGAGGCTCCCCTTTTACAACAACCAAAAGAGGATGAAAACGGTATCGTTACTACTATCAAAGAGTATTTGAAAAAGTTTTCCAAAGAGAGTTCTCTCGTCTCGCAAGAGAGCATGACGATGATCGCCAATAAATCGTTCGAGACGATGCAGGGGAGCCTTGCAAAGATGAAACTCTCTGTCTACCCTCCCGATATCGAGATAGAGGTGCCGCGTAACCTTTGCGGTACGTTCGAGTTTAACAAAGCGCGCGAACTTATAGAATACGGTTACGGGCTTTGTCAAAATCATCCCCTTTTGAACGAGCTGCAAAAAGAGTCTCGTTAATATTTCGTTAACAATGAATTAAGTGATGATTAATAAGAATTCTTTATACTGCTTCTTCTAGAAACAAAAACAACAAGGAGTTCACGATGAACAAGAAAATTCTTTTAGGTTTGGGTGCGGCGCTTTTGGCTTCGACGCTTATGGCAGGAAACTGCGGCAATAAACAGATGTGCGGCGATAACGACAGATGCTCCGGCATGGGTTCTTCATGCCATAGTAAAGACGGGTTTATCCCTGCGGTAATGTCTCTTGATCTGAGTGAGGAACAAGAAGCGAAAATCGATAAAATCAAAGAAAATTGCTGCAAAGATGCACCCAGCCCTATGGACGCACTTAGCGAAACAAACTTTGACAAGAAAAAGTTCGTAGAGCTAGCCAAAAAACAAAGAGATTCTATGATCGAACGCAAAGCACAGATGATGGCGGATATCTATGCCGTTTTAACGCCAGAGCAGAAAAAAGCGCTTAAAGCAAAACTCGATCAAAAAGGGAAAAAACTCCCTAAGATGATATGCGATGCCAAGCCGAAATCGTGCGATACGAAAAAATCTTGTTGTGATAGCAAAAGAGATTGCGACGGCAAAAAATCGTGCGACACCAAAAGATCGTGCGACGGCAAAAAATCTTGCGACTAAATAAAGGCGATTCGTGATTGAGATAGCGATGATAGAAGACGATAGCGAACTTGCCGAGGTGCTCACGCAGTACCTCGCAAAGTTCAATATCAAAGTGACCAATTACGAAGACCCTTTTTTGGCTCTAAGCGCGCTTAAACTCAAAAGCTTCGATCTGGTTATTTTAGACTTGACTCTGCCTGGGCTTGACGGCTTAGAGGTGTGCAAAGAGCTGCTGGCAAAACACACCGTTCCTATTATTATTTCGAGTGCACGCAGCGACATCACCGACAAGGTGATCGCTCTTGAGCTCGGAGCCGACGATTACCTTCCAAAACCCTACGATCCTCGTGAGCTTGAAGTTCGCATCAAAACGATTTTGCGTCGTTGCAATAAAGAGATTCACGTTGCACCCGCGCAGAGTACGTGCGAAGTTTTTACTTACGACGAACATAAACATGAGGTGAAAAAAAACGGGGAGTTTATCAAATTTACCCCCGCGGAGCTTGAGATTATGACCCTTTTTTGCAAACGCAAAGGGTTCGTACTCTCGCGCTACGATATTTTGGAGCATTGCAGTTTTCTCAACAGCGACGAGGAGAGCGGCACGATCGCGGTGATAATGAACCGTATCCGCGCCAAGATAGAGGTCGATCCCAAACACCCCAAACATCTCATCACCGTACGCGGGATGGGGTATAAGCTCGTAGAATGAAAAAGCGCTCCATCCTCTTTACGATCAACCTGATCTTTGTCGTCTCTTTTTTGCTTGTCAGCCTTAGTTTTTTTGCCCTTTACGACATCTCTCAAAAAAAATCGAAACATATGCAGCAAAAAAGAGCCGCCGATATTTCCCGTATTTTTTTGCACGAGTGCCGCTTTGGGGGGATGACTCCCGAACTGATCGAAGAGATCGAGATGCTGGGCTTTAGCGTCGTGCAGAAAAAAGAGAAGATTGAGGCGATTTTAAACAACCCCAACCTCAAAAGGGTGCGCCTGCCCGAGCGAAAGCGGGAGATACTCGATCATTTCGAGTTGGAGGATCGCCATCTCATCTATATCAACACTCCGCTTACACATGCCATACTCCAAGACAATACCCAAACCAATAAATACCGCGCTTTTAGCGTGGCGGTGTATCTTTTTATCGTTTTCGTTTTCGGGTTTTTCTATTTTTCCCTTATCCAAAAACTCAAACCTTTGGGGGTGTTAAAGGACAAGGTAAAAAACCTCGGCGAGGAGGAGTTCGATATGGCCATCGACACCAAAAGCGAAGACGAGATAGCGCAGCTAGCAGAGGAGTTTTACAAATCCGCGCAAAAACTCAAACGTCTCAAAGAGGCGCGCAACGTTTTTATACGCAACATTATGCACGAGTTAAAGACCCCGATCGCCAAGGGGAAATTTTTGCTTGAACTTCCTAAAAACGAAACCAACGATGAGAAGATGCACAAGGTCTTTTACCGTCTTGAATCGCTTATCAACGAGTTTGCCGCGATCGAGGAGCTGATATCGACCAAGAAGGTTTTGGAGAAAAAAGAGTACCTCTTTGAGGAGCTGCTTGACAATGCGATCGATCTTTTGATGTGCGACGAGGATGAGGTGCAAAAAGAGTTTGCAAGCTTTAAGATCGCGGTCGATTTCAAGCTTTTCTCCATTGCTCTGAAAAATCTTTTGGATAACGCCATAAAATATGCGCCCGATTCTAAGGCAGAGGTTTTCTACGATGGGGGGAATATTGTTTTTCAAAACCGTTCCGAGCCGCTTGCTTATGCACTTGAGAGCTATTTTGAGCCGTTTTTTAAAGGGGATGAGGTACAATCGAATCAAAGTTTCGGGCTGGGGCTTTACATCGTCAAACATATTCTCGATGCCCACGGATTCGGGTTCTTTTATGAATATAAAGAGGGCAAAAGCCGTTTTATTATCCAAACGAAAGGGGTTGCATGAAAACCGCAGTGATCGGCGTGGGAAATATTCTCTTTCAAGACGACGGCATAGGGGTGTTTGCAAGCCGTTACTTAGAGGAGAACTACACGTTTGGCGAGGGGGTGGATTTTATCGACGGGGGGACGCTTGGGATCCACCTGCTTCATTATTACGAGACCTATGAGCGGGTGCTTATTCTCGATACGATCTCACTTCAAGATGAGGTCGGGAGCATCTACGTGATCCCCTCTGAGGAGCTTTTAGGGCTTGGCGGGCATAAAAACACCGCGCACGAGGTGGAGGTAAGCGATATGATAAACGCATCCCTTTTTTTACAAAACCCCGCACAAATCGAGGTGATAGGGATCGTACCGCACGATATCGTGAGCGTCGCCATCGGGCTCAGCGAAGAGCTTGCGGTTTTTTTTCAAACTTTTGTCGCAACCGTCGTAGCAGAGCTTGACAAAAGGGGCATAGGTGCAACCCCAAAACAGCAGCAAATGACGCTTCAAGAGATCGTACAAGCCTATCAAACCCCACAAGGTGTGCGCCTTGGCAGCGAGTAGAAGGGCTTTTTTTGCCACGGGCGTGGTGCAGGGGGTGGGATTTCGCCCCTTTATCTACACCCTCGCACGCAAATACAACCTCGGAGGGTTCGTGCAAAATCGCACCGAGGGGGTGGCGATAGAGGTGGAGGGGGAGGAGGCCGCACTCGAAGCGTTTGCGGCTGCTCTTAAAAATGAGCTTCCCCCTTTGGCGCGCCTCGATACCCTTACATGCCAAGAACAAAAGGGGGTGGGGGAGAGAGAGTTTCGCATTTTGCCAAGCCTCGAGGGTGCCAATAAAACGACCCTTATCGCACCCGATGTCGCCACATGCCAAGAGTGTTTGGAGGATATGCGCCGCGAGGGGAGATACAAAAACTATTTTGCGATCAACTGCACCCGTTGCGGCCCGCGCTACACCATCATCCAAACCCTTCCCTATGATAGAAAAAACACATCCATGGCACCCTTTGGCATGTGTAGCGCATGCCAAGCCGAATACGACGATCCCACGAATCGGCGCTACCATGCACAACCCACCGCTTGCAATGTTTGCGGTCCCAAGCTTTCCCTTTTTGCAATCCCCTCATCCCAAGAGCTGCACCATGAAGATTGCATCCGTTTTTGTGCCGAGCAGATCAAAGCGGGGAAGATCCTTGCGATCAAAGGGACGGGCGGGTTCCATCTGGTGTGCGATGCAACGAACAAGCAGGCACTAGAGCGCTTGCGCGAGTGCAAGAATCGCCCTGCAAAGCCCTTTGCGCTGATGTGCAAAAATCTTGAGCATATCGAGGGTTTTGCATGGGTAAATAGTGCGGAAAAAGAGCTGCTTCTCTCCAAAGAGAATCCCATCGTAATCGTCGATAAAAAAAACACCGCACATGCCAAGATTTGTGATCTCGTAGCCCCAAAACTCGGCAAAATAGGGTGCATGCTCCCCACTACGGCGCTGCACCATCTGCTGTTTGATTTTTTGGATGCGCCGATCGTGGCGACGAGTGCGAATTTGGGGGGCGAGCCTATCATTGCGACCAAAGAGAAAATCACGGAGAAACTCGGTTTTGTCGATTACATCCTTGATTACAACCGTGAAATACTCAATGCACTCGATGATTCTTTGGTGCAGGTAAGCGCGGGTGCTATGCAGATGCTCAGGCTCGGTCGTGGTTATGCGCCGTTTGTGCTAAAACTCGCACAACCCTCCAAGCAAAAAATTTTGGCCTTGGGAGCGCATACGAAAAACTCTTTGGCACTCGTACACGGCGATTCGCTTATACTCTCTGGGCATATAGGCGATTTGGAATCGTTGGAGAGTTTTGAGTTTTTTTTGCGCACCAAAGAGAGCTTTGCGCGGTTTTACGATTTTATGCCTGAACTTTTACTCCATGACAACCACCCCGAGTATCTTACGACCAAATGGGCGCGGGAGCAGCCTTTGGCATGTGCGGGGGTGGGGCACCACCTTGCACACGTGTATGCGACCAAGGCGGAGTGGGGGCTAGAGGGATCATATCTCTCGTTTAGTTTTGATGGCAGCGGCTACGGGGATGATGCCACGGTGTGGGGCGGCGAGGTGTTTGTCGGGGATGAGCGGCGTTATCGGCTCAAGCCTCTTAAACTTTTGGGGGGAGCCAAAGCGATCAAAGAGCCCCGCCGTGTTGCGCTTGCCTTGCTGCTTGAGAAACTTTCATTAGAAGAGATACGAAAGTCCGGGTTGGCATGTGCCAAGAGTTTTACAAACCAAGAGCTGCAGATGCTTGCAAAAGGGTTCGAGCAAAATATCAATGCGCCGCTGAGCAGTTCGGCGGGGCGGCTTTTCGATGCGGTAGCTTCGTTTGCGGGCTTGGCGCAGACGCTTAGCTACGAGGGGGAGAGCGGGCTTTTGTGCGAGGCGGCGTATGATGCGAGCGTTGGCGAACATCTTTGTTTTAGCGTAGAGAACGCAGAGATAGAGATCAAACTCGCAGAGTATGTATGCTCTAAGGATTTTGAAGCAAAAAAACTGCCGAGCCTTTTTATGAATACCCTTGTCGCACTCATCGTCACTTTGGCATCTCAAGAGAAAAAACAGGTGATCCTATGCGGTGGGGTGTTTCAGAACAAAACTCTGGTGGAACTCTTGGCATGGAGGTTTAAAGAGGAGAATATCGCGTGGTACCTTCAGCGCAAAACCCCCACCAACGACGGGGGGATCGCACTCGGACAAGCGGCGTATTATTTGGCGACATCTTTTTAAAAGCAGGAAACTATTGTAAAAAACCTAAAATATTTTAGATTAAGGAAGGTTTTTTACCATCCGACGTTTCCTTTTCAGCCGAGTCTTTTTTATAAGGAATTTTGTAAAGTTCTTTGACCTTATGATCTTTGAGAATAATATCAAGAACGTCGAGTTTGTCAAGCTCTTTTGTGGTTCCTGCACATGCGGCGCCGCCCATGCCGTCGGTATGACGTGCTTTAAATATGTGGGTGGAATAAGGCGCTCCGTCGTACGTTTGGTGGTTGACCCCTACGACACCGTCTGAATTGCTGTGATTGCCGCATCGAAACCGTATAGCAAGAAGAGGCACTGTCTTATCGTTAACTTTAAAATCCTTGTAAGGGTTCTTTTTATTAAACTCTTCCATTTGGGTGATGCCCAAGTCATGAACGGCATCGCTCGTATGAACGGTTCCTGCGAACATCTGACCTTTATGAGGTGTTGCCAAAGTGTAGATACGCTCGATATATTTTGCGGATGAAAGCTTTTTACTAACGATATAACGGGTATCTAGTCCTCCCATGCTGTGGGCGACGATACGCAGAGAACCTTCCTCAATTTTACATTCGTCTGCAATTTTTTCTATATATTTATTGAGCATTTTGCCTCGCTTGGCGATCGAGCCGTCTTCGCTTACACTCGTGCGAAATACTCTCCACCCGTTTTTCTTGGCATGTTCTGCAAATTTTCCCCAAGCTTTTTGGGAATCGTTAAGACCGTGTGCAAATAAAATAGCAGGCTTTTGCTCGTCGGTGTTGCACCCGCTGAGATCCGCTTGCACGTGAGGGGCTTTGTCTGAGGTGTGGTATTTGCCGTTAGCATGCCAAATATAGAGGTCTTCCCCGCATTTTCTGTGAACGACGAGATCATCTTTGCCGTCTTGGAGGTATTTGTCGTAGTGCTTGATTTTGATCTCAAAGTTTTTGTGTACCTGCTTACCGTCTTGTTTGTGAAAACAATCGTCGATATGTACGTAGTTTGCCGTGTGACCATGGAGGGTTTTGTCTTTATTTTTGCCCGTGATAGAAACGTCGAATTTAAGTTTTTTCGTTGTTTGGTTAATAAACGTAATGTGATGATCGTCGTGATCTGCATACACACAAGATGCGCTAAAGCTGCAGAGTAAAAACGCAGCAACTATTTTTGTTTTCATAAGTGGCTCCTTTTGGAATTTAGTCGTTCGTTTCCTCGTCCGTATCGTTGTCTTCATACGGATCTTCTTCATCGTCATCCGTTTCTTCGTCATCACTATTTGAGGCATAGATGAGCGTATTTTTTGTTGTTGCAGTTTTGGCTTGCGAACCGATATCGTGCTCATTTTTGACCATATCGGCGATAAAATTCAAGAACATTTTGTAAACCGCGATTGTTTTTTCTTCGTCGGTATTTAGATTCATAGTAAGTTCACATGCTCTATACATGAGCTCCCGTGTCATTAAAACAGCAGGACTCCTGCCTCCGAGGGCAATCGCACTAGCACCCGAGGATTCCCCTATGCTTTCGCGCGTTCCCGTAGTGCCAAAGCCGAGCATGAAGCCATCAGAAGAAACGGTTTCTACGTCGGACTCTCTATAAGCACAGAAGCGATCGATGTGACCGTGTTCCTTAACATAGGTAACTTTTGCTTCGTTGCTGGTTATGACCGCATCGACCCCGTTTCGTTCTACGTGCTCGAAATCAACGTTACCCGTGGTGCTGCAAGCGCTAAAAAAAAATGAGAGAGTGACTAAAAAGGAAGAGAAAAAGAAGCGTAACATTAAAAAAACCTTTGAAATAAAGTCTTCAATAGTAGAATAAAAAAGCTTAAATCAAACTTGCGCTGTTTTCCAGTGTGGAAGAGTTCCTCACTTCCACATTTTTAGTAGGATTGCTACTCCTTTTTAAAGCTCTCTAAGTGCTTACACCCCTCTTCGAGTTTGTTTTGGCATGCGATGGAGAAAAGCTTTTGAGCCTTTGCGCTATCTTGCGCGATCCCTTCGCCGCTTTGGTACATCATCCCCAAATTGTAGCACCCTTTGACGTTGCCGAAGCGGCACGACTCGGAGTAGTAAAACGCCGCTTGGGGCGAATTTTGCGCGATCTCCACCCCTTTATCGTACATAAAAGCCAGATCAAAACACCCTTGGGCTTCGCCCCCTTGGCATGCTTTGGCGTAGAATTTTCTCGCCTCTTCACCGTCGTATTTGATCCCAAGCGCGTTTTTGTACATAAACCCGAGGTTGTAGCACCCAAGCGCGTTGTTTTGTTCGCACCCTTTTTCGTAGTATTCGCGCGCTTTGGTGTAGTTTTGGTCATCCCCGTAACCGTGGTAGTAAAACACCCCTAGACTTACGCATCCCGTAGCGTTGTTTTTATCGCATGCCTGTTTGTAGTAGGTTTTGCTACGCGCGTAGTCTTTTGCGACCCCTTGGGCATTTTCGTAGATATATCCGAGGGCACCGCAGGCGCGGGCATCGTCGTTTTGGCATGCGGTTTTGAAAAATTCGATCGCTTCTTGGGGTTTGTTTTGTTCAAACGCCGCGACTCCGTTTTGAAAATCGTCCCCAAAAAGCGCGACTGCTGCTGCAAAGGGTAGTAAAAAAAGATAAGGTTTCATGTCTGCTCCAAAATAAAAATCCCTTATAGTAGCATAAGGTTTTAAAAACGCAAAAAAAATTAAGCCTTAACAAAATTTCATTTTGTGATATGTTTCTTAGCGCAACGTTTAGAGAAGTTTAATCTCTTTAGAGTACAATGATGCCTAAAAAAAGGAGTTTAGGATGGTACGTTTTTTCACACTATTAAGTTTGTTTGTAGGTTCGCTTTTTGCCCACGGTAAAGCGGAGGATCATGTACATTTTTTCAACTCTTTGCACGTAGAGGGTTTGGTGCTGTTTCTCGTGACGTTTATTTTAGGGGTTGCGACCTATCTTTATTTTAAAAAAAGAGCGTAGAGGATGTGTAAAGATTGCGGCTGCTCGATCGTAGAGCATTCTCACGATCACCATCATCCTCATGACCATGACCATCATCACGAGGGGCATCATCACCGTGAACATCTTCACGACAACCCGCAACTCAACGACAAAAAAACCATCGACGTAATCTCGAAGATTTTAGACAAAAACGACGAAGAGGCGCGCCACAACCGTGAGCATTTCGATGCCAAAGGGGTGCTTTGTATCAATCTTATGAGCTCCCCGGGAAGCGGCAAGACGGCACTTTTAGAAACGCTTGGAGATCTGGGAGCGTTTCGTTTTGCGGTGGTGGAAGGGGATTTAGAAACCTCACGCGACGCGGAGCGTTTACATGCCAAGGGGATCGAAGCGCATCAGATACAAACCGGCTCTGCATGCCATCTCGATGCCTTTATGGTGCACAAAGCGCTCCATCATATAGAGCTTGAAAAATGCGACGTTTGTTTCATAGAAAACGTCGGCAACCTCGTATGCCCCGCCGCTTACGACGTGGGTGCGCATCTAAATATCGTGCTTGTTTCGATCCCGGAGGGTGAGGACAAGATAGCAAAATACCCCGTGATGTTCCGTCAGGCGGATTTGATTCTTTTTACGAAAGTCGATCTTTTGCCCCATTTTGAGTACGATTTGGAAAAAGAGAAACAAGCCGCACGCAAGCTCAAACCCAACGTAGATATTTTGGAAGTAAGCACGAAAGATAAAACTTCGATAGAGAAGGTAGCGCAGTGGATCGCGTTTAAGAAGATGATGCGTTAGACAATAATTCTCTTATTCTGTTCCGACGCCTTCGTCGTGAACGAGAGAAAAATTTAAAATATTCGTGATGCTCCCTTATCGTTGCCGAGCAACGATAAGAAGTTTCTTTGGCATGTTAGACAAGCCCTTGTTCGATCATAGCGTCGGCTACTTTTCTAAACCCTGCGATGTTCGCGCCTAAAACTAGGTTTGTCGGTTGTCCGAACTCTGCCGCAGTCGTGCTTGCGCTTACATAGATATTTTTCATAATCTGCGCAAGTTTCGTATCGACCTCTTCAAACGTCCAGTTGGACATAGAAGCGTTTTGTTGCATCTCTAACTGGCTTGTCGCAACGCCGCCCGCATTTGCCGCTTTTCCCGGACCGTAGCAGATTTTAGACTCGACGAAAAGATCGACCGCATCGGGAGTTGACGGCATGTTTGCCCCTTCGCTGACACAAATACATCCGTTTGCCAAAAGGTTTTTCGCATCGTTGATGTTGAGTTCGTTTTGCGTAGCACTCGGGAACGCCGCAAAACAAGGAACGGTGTAAACGCCGTTACAACCCTCGGGATATTCCTCTACAGGGGTATATTTTGCGTTTGGTCTGCGTTTTACGTACTCTGTAAGTCTTTCACGGTTGACCTCTTTAAGCTCTTTTAAAAGCTCCAAATCGATTCCCGCTTCATCGTAGATCATACCGTTAGAATCGCTGCACGTTACGGGGATAGCGCCTAGGTGGTAGAGTTTCTCGATGGTGTAGATAGAAACGTTCCCGCTTCCCGATACGACACATTTTTTCCCCGCTAAGCTCTCGCCTCTGTCTTCTAACATATATTTTGCGAAGTACACCGCACCGTAACCCGTAGCTTCCGTACGTGCCAACGAACCGCCCCATTTAAGCGATTTACCCGTTAAAACACCCTCGTAGCGGTTGGCAAGTTTTTTGTACATACCGAACATGTAACCGATTTCGCGTCCGCCTACGCCGATGTCGCCCGCAGGAACGTCGGTATTTGCACCGATATGGCGGAAAAGTTCGCTCATAAACGCTTGGCAGAATCTCATGATCTCTGCATCCGATTTGCCTTTAGGGTTAAAATCGCTTCCCCCTTTACCGCCTCCGATTTGAAGACCCGTAAGTGCATTTTTGAAAATTTGTTCAAACCCAAGGAATTTAATAACGCCCGCGTTTACGCTCGGATGGAAACGTAAGCCCCCTTTATATGGCCCAAGAGCCGAGTTAAACTCGATACGAAAACCTTTGTTTACTTGAATCTCCCCTTTGTCGTCAAGCCAGTTGACACGGAAAAAAATTTGGCGCTCAGGCTCTACGATTCTCTCGATGATTTTGTGTTTTCTATATTTCGGATATTTTTCCATCAACGGGCGCAGAGATTCTAAAACCTCTTCGGCAGCTTGGTAGAACTCCGTTTGGGAGGGACTTGTTCTTTTGAGATACTCAAATACTTCTTGTACGTATGGCATTGTACTTCCTTATGTGTTGTTAGTAAGGGGCAAATAATACTAGAATTTTATTTAATTTCTTTTTAATGGTAAATCTATTATAAGAAAGGCTATACTATGCAAAAACATAAAGGAGATCTATGTGCCTTTCGATCCCGAGTAAAATCGTAAAAATTGATAAAAACAGCAACACCGCAACGGTCGATACTATGGGCGTGACGCGCGAGGCGAGTTTAAACCTGATGGAGGAAGGCTCGTTAAATATCGGTGATTACGTACTTATCCACATAGGCTTCGTTATGAATAAAATAGATGAAAAAGAAGCTTTAGAAAGCCTTAAAGCATACGAGACGATCCTCTCCATGATGGATGAGGAGGAGCTTGCACAAACGGTTCTTGAAGACGACAATTGTAGCAGTCGGAGGCTTTGAGATGGCGCTTGAACTCAAAAATCTCTACGACGATTTTCGCAATCCCCGGACCATTAAAAGCTACGCCGCACTGATAAACAAAGAAGCTGAAAAACTCCTAAAACCACTCCATATTATGGAAGTATGCGGCGGGCATACCCACACTATTATGAAATACGGTATCTTGCAGCTTCTGCCGCACAACATCAAATTTATCCACGGTCCGGGGTGCCCCGTGTGCATCATGCCAAAGGAGCGGATAGACCATGCGTATGTTTTGGCGATGCAGCCCGATGTGATTTTGGTCACTTTGGGGGATATGATCAAAGTCCCCGGAAGCAAAGGAAGCCTTCAAGACGCAAGAAGCAAAGGTGCCGACGTGCGGTTTGTGTATTCCCCGATGGACACGCTTAAAATCGCCAAAGAGAACCCACATGCCAAGGTCGTTTTCTTTGCGATAGGGTTTGAGACCACGACGCCTATGAGCGCGGCACTTTTAGAGAGCGTGATTGCGCAAAAGATACCGAATGTTTTTTTTCATATTAATCATGTAAGCGTCCCCGAACCGATGCGCCTTTTGCTTGAAGACAGCGACTCGAAGATCGATGCGTTTTTGGGACCGAGCCACGTGAGCGTTATAAGCGGCAGCAAAATCTACGAGGAGTTTCCAATAGACTACAAAAAGCCCGTCGTCGTTTCGGGGTTTGAGCCTGTGGACGTGATGGAGTCGATCTATAAAATAGTCAAACAGTTTGTCGAGGGGCGATGCGAACTTGAGGTGGAATACACCCGCGCCGTAACCCGCGAGGGGAACACAAAAGCGCAAGAGCTTGTCGCAAAATATTTTCAAAAAGCCGCGTCGTTTCGTTGGCGAGGGTTGGGGGATATCCCTCACAGCGCGCTGCAACTAAAAAAAGAGTATGGCATGTACGATGCGGAGGTGCTGTATAAAGATATTCTGCCCCAAACGCCCATCGAAGATCACAAACTTTGCATCTGCGCGGAGATACTCAAAGGCAAAGCGACGCCGTCTGAGTGCAGCGTATTCGGCACCGCGTGCAAACCTTCAAGCCCGCTGGGAAGTTGCATGGTCAGCAGCGAAGGGGCATGTGCGGCATATTTTAAGTTTGGGAAGTTGATTTAAGCTCTTGCGTGGTAGTATGTGTGCTTTATGAAAAAAGCGAAGTGCGGAGTAAGTATGGTTTCTTTCGTCAAAAAAGCGGGGTTGTTCGTTTCTCTCTCTTTGGTTTTGCATGCCCAAAATTGGCATGTGGAACTTGACAACGACCTGCTTGTCTCTTCCGACGATGCCTATACGGGAGGTCTTAGCATCACCTATATGGGCGATATGCTCGAAGATGCCGAGGAGGGAATATACAAAGGGTATACCCAAACACTTCATGACCTCTTCGGTACCCTTTTTCTCACCGATTTTAGAGACAAGCACATAAACGCCTCCGTGGGCATACAGCAGGTACACATCACCCCAAACGACATAGAACGCTCCGATCCTATCTACAACGACACCCCGTATGCGGGGATCGCTTTGGCACACCTCTCCCTTTTTGCGTGGGACGATGCGGCGTTTGATCAGTACCGCCTGAGTTTTGGCGTCGTGGGGGAGAGTGCCATGACCAAAGAGGTGCAGGAGAATATCCACCGCTTTAGCGGCAGTAAAAATCCCCGCGGCTGGAGCAATCAGATAGGCGAGAAGGGGAGCATAGGGTTTGGGTATCTGCGCGGTATGCGGGGGTACGAACAAACATTGGACGATGGCTACGCTTTTGAGTGGTTTTACAGCGTTTACGCCGATCTTGGTAACACGTTTATAGGGGGCGGGGCGGGAACCCTTGTGCGTTATGGCAAAAATATGCCGCGCAATTTCGACGTGCCGAGTATCCTCTTTAACAACGCACCCAACAAAGTGCTCAATATGCACGATCGCTCTAACGCGCTGGGATGGTCGCTCGATGCGGGGACATCGTTTAACGGCATAGGGTACTACTATCTTTATGAGGAGGGGGAGCGCGCGGGGTATAACTTTTATACGCCGCGATGGATGCTGACCTCCAAGATCGGTGCAAGCGTGTATGTGGAAAATTTCAATTTTTCCCTCTCTTTTTTCCCCGTAGTGACAAGAAAAAACACTACCCAGTCGGCAAGCTGGGGGCGCTTTAGTTTCGGGTGGCACTACTGATGCAGCCGCATGCCATGGATGAAAAACTCAAAGAGTTCGAGAAAACGCTCAAACGTTACCTAAGTTCCAAAGGGATCAAAAGCATCGAACTCCATGCCCTGCGTCTAAAAAGCCGCGAACTCTACTCTTTGTGTGCAAGGGAGGAGGATTTTGCAAAAGAGGTTAAAAAGATTCTCAAATACAGCAACAGCTTGCGCGATATGGATGTGTTTGAAGAGGTGTATCTTGCCTCTTTGCCCAAAACCTACCGTGCAAAACTCCCCTTAAAACAGATAAAAGAGCAGCTCCAAGCAGAAAGAGAAGCAGATACAGAGGCGCTGCATACGTATCTCGGCTCTTTTCGTATGCCGCAAAAAACACCCTTCGCCCACGTGCCAAAAAAGCAAGAGAGGGTGCTTCCGAAATTGCCCGAGTACGAAAAAAAAGAGCTGCACCGTTACAGAATAGCGGTGAAAAAGATACTCGCTCAGGAAAAAAACCGCGAGGAGAGCGATAAAGAAAAGATCGCCTATCTAACGCGCCTAAAAGATATTTTGGGCACCATGAACGACAACGCCAACGCGCTTGGGCGTCTTAAACGCTATTTGGGGAAAACACCACTTTTTATGCGACTCAAACGAAGAGGTGCCAAAGAGAATAAAAAACTTTACAAACAACTCAAAAAACTGACACAAGGAACAAAGGGATGAATCAGACGATCGGCTTGGCATGCGGCAACGGCGGCGAGGAAAACAACGAACTTATCAAAAAAGTGTTCTACAAAGCCTTCGCCAACGAAACACTCACAAAGAGCGAAGATGCGGCGCTCATCGAAGGGGGAAGGCTGGCGATGACGACTGACGGTTTTACCGTTTCACCCCTCTTTTTTGCGGGCGGCGACATTGGCAAACTCGCCGTATGCGGCACCTGCAACGATTTGGCTATGATGGGGGCAAAACCTAAATATCTCACCTGTGCCGTGATTATCGAAGAGGGATTCGAGACACAAAAGCTCGAACGCATCGTTGCAAGCATGCAGGCAGAACTTGCCAAAAACGGCGTCGTCGTGGTGGGTGGCGATACCAAAGTGGTGCCGAGGGGAAGTGTAGACGGGGTGTTTATCACCACGACGGGCATAGGGGAGGTGCTTTGCGAGGGGATAAGCTCGGGTGCCATCAAAGAGGGGGATGTGCTTTTACTTAGCCGCGACATCGGCGCGCACGGAGCGGCCATTTTTGCCGCGCGCGAGGGTATGGCGCTGGATTCCTCTCTTCAAAGCGATTGCGCTTCGTTGTTTGCAACCGTCGATGCGCTGCTCAAAGAGGGAGTAACACCCCATGCCATGCGAGATGCGACGCGCGGAGGGGTGAGCGCGGTGCTTAATGAGTGGGCAAAAAGTTCGGATGTGTGTATCGAAATCCAAGAGGAGCGTATCCCTATCGGCGATGAGGTGCGGGGCATTTGCGAGATGCTCGGGTTTGAAGCGCTCTCCCTCGCAAACGAGGGGACGTTTGTGCTCGCCTTAGAACCCTCCCAAGCAGAGCAAGCCTTGCAAATTTTGCAAACCTTTCATCCCAATGCGTGTATTGTCGGGCAGGTGGGCAAAAAATACCCCAAAAAAGTGATTTTGCAAACGGCATGGGGAACGACGCGATTTTTAGAGATGCCCAGCGGTGAACTTTTACCGAGGATCTGCTGATGCATGAGTATTCGATAGTACAGGCGCTATTAGATAGCTGTGAGCAACATGCCAAAGCCAACAACGCCGCAAAAATAACGCAAGTGGTTCTTAAAGTGGGCGTGATGAGCGGAGTGGAACCCCAACTGCTCCAAAGCGCATTCGATACCTTTAAAGAAGCGACGATCTGCCAAGAAGCAGCTCTTGTGCTGCATATTCAAGAGATCGTGGTGTATTGCCGTACATGCCATAAAGAATCCACTCTGAAAAAGCGTGAATACCTCTGCCCCGCATGCCAAAGCAACGATCTTGAGATACGAGACGGGGAAGAGATGTATCTGATGCAGTTGGAGATGGAAGAAAACTCTTAAGAAAATCTCCGATAAAAGTGAAATTTAAGATAATGATTAAATAAATCTTAAAGCTTCAATGGATATAATTCCGAACTTTTTGTAGAAATATACCTGTGATTGACTTCGATTTGTTCATAGGTTGTTTGAGTATCATATTTGAAGGAACCGTAGATGTACGCAATTATTAAAAATGGTGGTAAGCAGTATAAAGTTCAAGAGGGTGATATTTTATTATTCGATAAAATGTCTCTTGAGCCTAAAGCTACTATCGAAATCAAAGAAGTTCTCGCAGTAAATGCAGGTGAGCTTAAAATGGGAACGCCTTTTGTACAAGGTGCTGTAGTAACTGCTGAAGTTATCAACGAGGGTCGTGCAAAAAAAGTAGTAACTTTCAAAAAACGCCGCCGTAAAGATAGCAAAGTTAAAAGAGGTTTCAGAAGAGACTTCACTCGTGTTCGTATCACGAAAATCGCTGCATAAGCTAAACTAACGAAGGAGAATTGTCATGGCACATAAGAAAGGTCAAGGTAGTACACAGAATAACCGCGATTCAGCCGGTAGAAGACTGGGCGTAAAAAAATACGGCGGAGAAAGCGTAATCGCCGGAAACATCATTATTCGCCAAAGAGGAACTAAGGTTCATCCGGGTGCAAACGTAGGTATGGGCAAAGACCATACAATCTATGCATTGGTTGACGGCGTTGTTAAATTTGAAAGAAAAGATAAAAAACGTCAACAAGTTTCAATCGTACCAGCTGCGTAATTCTGCATATTCGGGTTCTGCCCGAATATTTTTCCACTTCAGGGTTGATCCCGCTCTATTTTAAATATTTAACAGTTTACTTTTTTATCGTCGTTAGTAAATTTTTAAGTATTACAATTTAAGGACTATACACATGTTTACAGATAATGTCGAATTGACGGTTTCATCGGGAAAAGGTGGACCGGGTTGTGTGGCTTTTCGTCGTGAAAAGTTCGTTCTCAACGGTGGTCCAAACGGGGGCGACGGCGGTAGAGGCGGAGATATTTGGTTCAAATGCGACAACAATACCCATACGCTCTCCCATTTTCAAAGAAAAATGCACATTAAAGCCGATAACGGCCAGCCGGGCGAGAGCTCGAATATGACGGGCAAATCGGGTGCGAAAAAAGTTATCATCGTACCGCCGGGAACGCAAATCATAGATGCGGAGACCGATGAGGTGCTTATCGACATGACTGAAGACGGGCAGGAAGTGATGCTCTTAGAAGGGGGCAAAGGAGGGCTTGGAAATACCCACTTTAAATCCTCGACAAATCAACGTCCTACCTATGCCCAACCGGGAGAAAAAGGGAAGAGCAAAAATCTTAAGTTGGAGCTGAAACTCATAGCCGACGTAGGGCTTGTAGGGTTTCCAAACGTCGGGAAATCGACGCTGATCTCGACTGTTTCTAATGCACGACCAGAGATTGCCAACTATGAATTTACCACCCTTACGCCTAAACTTGGTCAAGTAAATATCGGGGATTACGAATCGTTTATTATGGCGGATATCCCCGGAATTATCGGCGGTGCTCATGAGGGTAAGGGTCTTGGTATACAGTTTTTGCGTCATATCGAGAGAACGAAAATTCTTTTGTTTATGATCGACTTGGCATCGTATAGAGACCTAAAAGAGCAGTATGAAGTACTCCGCGAAGAGGTCGGTGCGTTTTCGCAAAACCTTGCGCACAATAAGTATGCTATTGCACTTACGCGCGTCGATATCGTACCGCAAGAGGAAGTTTCGGAGTTGGTCGGCGGCTTTTTGGAACTGTTGGGGCTAGAAGCCACCGCTCACAGCGATCTTGAGTTTGATCCGAATATTCCGTTTTTTATCCAAAAAAGTGCCGATGCGACTTTAGGGTATGAACAAGCGCTCCCTTATTTTGTGGTGCCGATCTCTTCGGCGACGCATAAAAATATTGAGCCTTTAAAACATGCATTGTTCCATTTGGTACAGGTTACAAGAGCGCAAAAGTAACTATTCTATTTTTCTTCTAAAGAGAGACACATGAAAAGAGTTGTCGTAAAGGTCGGAAGTGCTGTTTTAACGCAGGATGGGGCTATCGCTCTTGAACGTATGCGCGCCCTTGTGGCGTTTTTGGTAGAACTCAAAAAAGAGAACGAGGTGATCCTTGTTTCTTCGGGAGCGGTCGCAGCGGGCTATACGGAACTCAAACTCGATCGTTCGGTGCTTAAAAACAAGCAAGCTCTCGCCTCTATCGGTCAGCCTATCCTCATGAAAAAATACGCAAAAAAATTCGCGGAATCGGGCATTATCACCGCACAGGTGCTTGTGAGCGCCGCAAATTTCAACAAAGTAGGCGAAACGCAGCGTATTAAAAATACCATCGATACTCTTTTGGAAAACGGCGTTATACCTATTTTCAACGAAAACGACGCTACGGCGACCGAGGAGCTTGTCGTGGGCGATAACGATCAGCTCTCAGCATACATCACCAAACATACCGACTCCGATATATTGGTGATACTCTCCGACATCGACGCTTACTACGACAGCGACCCGCGGGCAAATCCACATGCCAAGGTTCTCAAAGTGGTGCGCGAGATAGCTCCGAGCGAACTTCAAAAAGATGTGAATCCCAACAATGTATTCGCTACGGGAGGGATCGTTACCAAGCTTAAAGCCGCGGCATATCTTCTTGATCATGGGATAGACATGTTTTTGACCAGCGGGCTTGATCTGCGCAATGCAAAAAGCTTCATGCTTAAAAACGAACATATCGGCGGTACCTACTTTACAAAAGGTTTACAAGAGTGAAAATTATCTTTATGGGAACACCCGACTACGCGAAAGTGATTTTGGAGCGTATCGTACAAACCGAGGGGATGGAAGTGGTTGCGGTATATACCCAGCCCGATAAGCCCGTCGGCAGAAAAAAAACGCTCACGCCGCCTCCCATCAAAGTGTTGGCATGTAGCTATAATATTCCCGTTTTTCAGCCTAATAAATTGCGCGAAGCAGAGGCGGTCGCAGAGGTGTGTTCTATGGCATGTGACTTTATCGTTGTCGCGGCATACGGGCAGATTTTACCAAAAGCGATACTTGAGCATGCCCCGTGTATCAATCTTCATGCTTCGATTCTCCCCTCGTACAGAGGTGCCAGCCCGATCCAGCAGACGCTTGTAAACGGCGATACGAAAACGGGTGTCACGGCGATGCTCATGGATGAAGGGCTTGATACGGGAGCTATTTTAAAAATAAAAGAGGTTGTAGTAGCACCCGACATGATGGCGGGCGAACTTTTTGAAACGCTGACGGATGTAGCCGCAGAACTGACCATCGACGTGTTGCAAAACTTTGCCTCTTTGACTCCTCTGGCGCAAAACGAAGCCGAGGCGACACATTGCACAAAGATCACAAAAAACGACGGTTTGATAGATTTTGACGATGCCGCGGCAATCTACAACCGATACAGAGCCTTTACCCCGTGGCCCGGTATTTTTTTACAAAGCGGTCTTAAACTCAAAAAAATGGCACTCCATGCCAAAGAGGGGAACCATAAAGCGGGTGCAATCGTAGAGATAACTCCCAAAAGCATCGTAGTGGGATGCCAAGAAGGGTCGTTAGAGATATTTACCCTCCAGCCCCCTTCCAAAAACGAGATGGATGCTCTCTCCTACATTAATGGAAAAAGATTGTCGCTTGCAGATATCCTTTCTTGAGAGCATCGGTTCCACCCAGATTTACCTTAAAGAGCTTTTGAGAGAAAACAAAATCACGTCCCCCTGTGCAGTCGTCGCACAACAACAAACAAACGGTTTAGGCAGCAGAGGCAATGCATGGCATGGGATCGAGGGGAACCTCTTTCTCTCGTTCGCCTATCCGCAATGTATGATGCCCCAAGACCTTAAAATCGAATCTTCGTCGATTTATTTTGCCTACCTTTTAAAAGAAACGCTCGCTGAAGCAGGTTCAAAGGTCTGGCTGAAATGGCCTAACGATTTTTATTTGGGCGAGCTGAAAATCGGGGGTGTAATCACCAACGTCGTGCAGGAGAATCTTTTGTGCGGCATAGGGCTTAATCTTCAAAGTGCTCCCGAGGGATTTGCAAAACTCGATATAGAGATAAAAAGGGAAAAACTCTTAGAAAGTTATTTTATAAAAGTGGAAAAATTTATTTCATGGAAGCAAGTTTTTAGTAAATATGAGTTAGAATTCTTCCGTAATCAAAACTTTTTTACACACGGTAACGGCACAAGAATCCCGTTAAAAGATGTTTCACTGCAGAGTGACGGTTCCATAATAAGTAACGGCGAGAGGATATTTAGTTTAAGATGAGTGAAGTAATTGTAATAGCAAATCAAAAGGGCGGTGTGGGCAAAACGACCACCGCCGTAAATCTAGCGGCTTCTTTGGCAGTAGCTGAAAAGAAGGTGCTATTGATAGACTCCGATCCCCAAGCGAATGCCACCACCTCGCTGGGATTTCATAGAAACGATTATGAATTTAATATCTATCATGTTTTAATCGGTACAAAAAAAATAAAAGACATCATCTTAAAATCGGATCTTCCGACTCTGCATTTGGTTCCTTCGAATATCGGTTTGGTAGGTATTGAAAAAGAGTATTACGATGCCAACAATGCCAAAGGAAGAGAGCTTGTCCTCAAGCGTGCCATCGAGACGATCCGCAAAGAGTACGACTATATCATCATAGATTCGCCGCCGGCACTCGGACCCATGACGATCAATGCGCTTTCGGCTTCAAACTCCGTTATTATCCCTATCCAATGTGAATTTTTTGCATTGGAAGGTTTGGCACAGCTTTTAAATACCGTGAAGTTGGTGAGAAAATCGATCAATCCTAAATTGGTGGTAAAAGGGTTTTTACCGACGATGTTCAGCCCGCAGAACAACCTTTCTAAACAGGTGTATGCAGATTTGCGCCAACACTTCAAAGGGAAACTTTTTAAAGATGAAGCGGAGGAGTTTATTGTCGTACCCAGAAACGTCAAGCTGGCGGAGTCCCCTTCATTTGGAAAACCCGTGATCCTTTACGATGTTAAATCAAGCGGTTCGATGGCGTACCAAAGCTTAGCACAAGCGATTATCAAATAATGAAGTCGCAAGCATTAGGAAGGGGACTCGGCGCTCTTTTGAGCGAGATAGACGAAGCTTACGATAACGAACTGCCCAAAAAAGATTCGATCATAGAGATATCTCTCAAAGATATCCGCCCAAATCCGTTTCAACCTCGCAAATCGTTTGACGACGAATCGTTGGCGGAGCTTTCCGAATCGATCAAGCATAACGGCTTGTTGCAGCCCATAGTCGTTAAAGAGGATGTCGACGGTTATATCCTTATAGCAGGTGAGCGAAGGTTCCGTGCATCCAAGCTTGCGAAGTTCAAAACGATACGTGCTATCGTTATGAACAGCGACGATGAAAAGATGCGTCAGCTGGCATTGATCGAAAATATCCAAAGGGATGAACTCAACGCAATAGAGCTTGCGTTTGCATATAACGAATTGCTGAAGCTTCACGAGATCACGCACGATGAACTCTCACAAATGATCCACAAAAGCAGAGCCCATATCACCAATACGATCCGTCTTTTGCAGCTTTCTCAAAAAACACAAAAGGCGCTTCTTGAGAATAAGATCACCGCGGGACATGCCAAGGTTCTCATAGGTTTGGACGAAAAAGAGCAACAACTGATGGTCGATTCTATCATCGGGCAAAAACTGAGCGTACGTGACGTTGAAGCGATGATTAAAAGCATGAAAGAGGAGTGCCGCCCTTCCATGAAAGAAAAAACGACGTCCGGATACGATTTTTCATCCATCAAGCAAAGGTTTGCGACCCTCGGATACAAAGCTAAATTTTCCCAAAACCGATGCACTATCGAGTTTGACGATGAAGCACAAATAGAATCTTTCCTCTCTTTACTCCAAAAATAAACGTTTCAAAAGAAGAAAATTTAATCAATGTTATAAAAAAATTAAATTTTTTTCTTTACTTTAACTATCCTTTCAATTTTCTCGTAGTATAATCACGCAACTTTTAGGAGGTGCTATGTTAGATATAGATCC
>Ga0265295_1002733_pt1 | contig 27052 bp, 24 predicted proteins | sample Munlansysbiofilm_FD_192503 | JGI IMG/M metagenome (GOLD analysis project Ga0265295, IMG submission 192503) | Leachate microbial communities from a municipal landfill in Southern Ontario, Canada - Methane capture system biofilm | ecosystem: Engineered > Solid waste > Landfill > Unclassified ... | reverse complement strand
GGCGCCTGTCTTCATACCACTGAAAGGAATCACACGATGGTAGATAACGATACGAAAGACGTCGTCGGCCAGGGCATCTCACGTCGTCAGTTCATGACCGGCGTGGGCGGCGCAGGTGTCGGCATGATCCTGGGCGGTCTGGTCGTCAAAGGATTCATACTGCCCGATGAGGTCGTGGCCATGGCGGCCTCCGAAGGCTATCTGTTGATCGACACTAAGAAGTGCGCTGGTTGCGCGAGCTGCATGATGGCGTGCTCGCTCACGCACCATGGCGAGACGAACATGTCGCTCTCGAGGATCCAGATCACTCAGGATCCATGGGGTAAGTTCCCCGACGACATCGATATCGCAGTGTGCCGTCAGTGCCCGTATCCCTCGTGTGTCGAGGCGTGTCCCACCGGTGCCATGCACGTTGATACAGAGACCGGTGTGCGTACCGTGGACGATACGAAGTGCATCGGTTGCGAGCGGTGCGTCGCAGCCTGTCCGTTCACTCCCTCGCGAACGCTGTGGAACTCTGTGGACCAGCATGCGCAGAAGTGCGACCTCTGCATGAACACCCCGTTCTGGGACCAAGAAGGCGGGCCTGATGGCAAGCGGGCCTGTGAAGAGGTGTGCCCCATGGGGGCCATCAAGTTCACCAGGGAGCTTCCCGTTCAGAGCGAAGCCGGATACGAGATCGATCTACGGACCGGCACAGCGTGGGATCGTCTGGGCTTTGGTGGATCGCCCCAGTCGGGCGGTCACCTTGGCTAGTTCTGAGAGGCGAGTACTGCACCCGATGCACCCGATGACGACATTCATGGAGGCGCACTATGGCAAGTAAGAATGGATACTGTGGGAAGATCCTGAAGGTGGATCTCACCACTGGTGAGTTTGAAACGATACCGACGGAGAAGTACGAGAAGTGGGGTGGAGGGCACGGCATCGGTTCCGCGATCTTCTTCGACCTGTGCGAGGATAAGACGGTTGCGGGTACCGACCCCAAGAACGTTGTGACGATCATGACGTCGCCGCTTTCTGGCACGCTGGCACCGTCGGTCTCCGGTCGCTGTGAGGTCCAGGGTATCGGCATCCAGGCCTATCCGACCGGCTGGTACACCCGTTCGAACTTTGGCGGCCGCTTCTCGACGCAGCTCAAGTTCGCTGGCTGGGATGGCATCGTGCTCACGGGCAAGTCTCCCAAGAAGGTCTGGCTCAACATCGTCAACGGCGACGTCAAGCTTGAGGATGCCACCGACCTCTGGGGCCTGAACACACGCGAGACGCAAGAGGAGATATGGGCGAGCGTCGAGCCCAGCAAGAAGGACAACGACTGGGTCAGCCTCGGCGTGGCGCGTGACGCGGGACGCACTACCCAGCATCCGGCGGTTCTTACCACCGGCCCGAATGCCGAGCTCTTTGGTCCGATGGCTGCACTCATGCACGATGCCGGAAACGGTGCCGGGCAGGGTGGCTTTGGCGGAGTCTTCGCCTCGAAGAACCTTAAGGCGGTCAGCGTCATAGGCACCGGCGGAGTCGATATCGCAGACCCGAACGCGCTCATGGAAGCACGTCTGTGGTCCAACGATTATTCGTTTGCCGGACATCACGATGACCCCGTCGAATACGTCGGCCTGACGTCGTTCGCCTGTACGCCGGGCAAGCCGCTCGCCTCGGTCCAGGAGTGGTCTGAGGGAACCCAGTCGCGTCCACAGGGCTGCGTCGGGTGTGTTCGTAACTGTCGCGGAAGAAGCGACAACGGTGTGGGCAACGAGTCTCAGTGTGTCGACTTCTTCTGGTATGACGTCCACGACATCAAAGCGAACGGGCATGTCACCGCAGCGACACCTCGGGCCGCCGACGCGGTCCAGCTTGCAGGCGTCAACGCCTTCGCCGTAGAGGCAGCCGTACTCTGGATCGAGCAGCTGTACAACGCGGGCATCATGGGCAAAGGAAAAGAGATCCATTCGGATCTGCCGTTTGATAAGTTCGGCTCCGCCGAGTGGGCTGAGGCGTTCATCGGCTGCATCGTCAACCAGACAGATATCGGCGCCGAGCTCTGCAAGGGCATCTCTCAGGCAGCCAAGGCGTGGGGCCGACTCGAGATGGACACCGCAAGCGGAATCCTCCCGCTGCAGGAGTATGGTCTTCCGCATCATTATGACGCGCGTACCGAGGTTGAGTGGGGCTATGGCTCACTGATCGGCGAGCGAGATATCAACGAGCACGACTTCAACTGGCACGTGTACTGGACGCCTACCATCAACGGCCTCGAAGGCAAGGAGACTGCGGTAAGCGCGAAGCGGCTCTCCGAGATCTTCGCCAAGAAGACCGTACCGTACAACGACCCGATGATGGTCGACTACAGTGACGAAGGCATCTACTCCGAGGCTATGGCTAAGACTGTTGCGTGGCATCGCCACTACACGAGGTTCTTCAAGCAGTCGATCGGTTTCTGCGACTGGGCATGGGCGGATATGGTGAACCCCTATGGTCCTGACAGCGAAGGTATGACGCCCGAGGGCGAGATCAGGTTCATAAACGCCGTTACCGGCAAAGGCATGACCTTCGAGGAAGGCATGGAGATCGGGCGCAGGATCTGGAACCTCGATCGTGCGATCTGGATCCTTCAGGGTCGCCACCGCGATGTCGAGAAGTTCGCCGAGTATATCTACACCACGGGAGCACAGCCCGGTACGACCACTTACGAAGCTCCTTACACGATGCCGGTGTTTGAGAACAACGAGTGGTCCTACAAGAGCGTGGCCGGTCGTATTCTCGATCGCGATAAGTGTGAAGAGTGGAAAACGCGGTTCTTCGAGCTCGAAGGCTGGGATCCCGCATCCGGATGGCCGACGCGTGCGACGCTCGAAGAGCTCGACCTGGCCAACGTGGCCGAAGAGCTCGAGAAGGCCGGGAAACTGGGTGGATCGGTATGAGTGACGCGCTTCTGAGTGCTATCGACGGCGATGCTGCCGGGCGGCTCATGCGCCACCTTGAGCCAGACGATGCTCTTGAAGCTGGCATCCTGACACCTATGGCTGGAACAAGGGTGGTACGGCTTTTCAGCCTTGAGGAAGCAGAGAGGTTCCTCGTCGTGCACGACGGAAGTGCAACGGATCACGGTAATATGCGGGCGACTGTTAACTATGTCGACCCGGCGCGTCTGTCGCAGTGGATCGCCGAGAAGTTCGGCGACACGGAGCTTGCGTCTGCTCTTGATGAGCTCATCGCAACCCGCAAGGCGTACGGGTTTCTTGTGCCGGATTTCAAGGCACTGCTGGCAGAGAGGATCGGGCAGTGCGAGGAGTTGCTGGCAACCGTATCTGACGGGCAGGCTTAGGCGTATGTGACCCAGTGGCCGTCGGGCTCCCGGTTGGGGCTCGGCGGCCACTGCTTCTTAGGCGGACGGAGAGGTGGCGCAAGGATGCGAGTACTGCCCATCGGAGCACCGGTCACGATGGTCACGCCACATGCGCGTCTGTCGCCACCCCTCGGTCTTGCATATGTGGCACAGCATCTTCTGGACGCGGGCCATGTCGTCGAGGTGGTCGATCTGAACCTGACCGGTCTGAACCCGACCCGACTGAAGGCGACGCTCAACCGCTTCTCTCCCGATGTGGTGGGGATCTCCACACACACAGAGACGTATCCCAATGCGTTAGCGATCGCCCGGCAAGTCAAAAAACGCGATTCCGGGACCCCCGTGATGGTCGGCGGACCGCACGTGAGTATCGTTCGTCTGGATGCGCTGGCTGAGCCCGATCTGGACTATATCGTCGTGGGCGAGGGGGAGCGGACGGCGGTGGAACTGGTCGCCGCTATCGAGCGCGGCGCTTTGGCCGAGGACATCGAAGCGGTAGTCGGCCTGGGGCACAAGGTGCGGGGCGTGCCCGTGCTGAACCCGCCGCGCCCACCGCTCGATGTCAGCGAGATAGGGCGTCCGGCGCGGCACCTGCTCTCTCTCGAGTTCTACGAAGACGCACTCAACATACTCACCGCACGGGGCGGATGTCCGTACCGTTGTCCGTTCTGCTCGGCATCCGCGTTATGGGGTGGGAGGCGTCGTCCTCGAACGGTAGAAGACATCATGCTCGAAGTCGACGAGGTCGTATCCACCTATGGTGCGGGACACATCTTCCTGGCCGATGACATCCTGACGGTGAACCGTAGATGGTTCGGTGAGTTGCTCGACGCCCTTGCTGCCTATGAGGGCGGGGTCAGCTGGGGATGCGCCACGCGCGTGGACTGCGTTGATGAGGCCATGTTGCAGAGGATGGCCGAGGTGGGCTTCACCAGCATCCAGTACGGAATCGAGTCCGGTGCTCAGGAGATCCTGGACTCGGTGAAAGGTATCAAGAAGGACACGGCTCTTGAGGCGGTGCGCCATGCGGTGACGGCTGGTATCAGCGTCGCCTGCTCGTTCATGGTGCCGTTCCCGGAGGACACAGAGGATACGCTGGCCGAGACGTTCGCGTTCATGAGGGATGTGAAGGATGCGGGCGGTCAGTTGCTGGTCTCGTACACGACGCCGTATCCGGGCACGATGTTCGCCGAGAAGGCCGACGAGCTTGGGCTGCGCATACTCACAGACGACTGGAGCCAGTACGACGCCAAGCATATCGTGATGGAGACACGGCATCTGACAGCGGCGCGCATCGAAGAGCTTATGACAGAGGCGGCACTGTCGCTCGGTATGCAGCGGAGTGTGTGACCCGGGCCTACGGAGGTCGACGCGCAGTCGCGCAGGAGGCGGACCGTGTGTCCTTTCCCCTTACCCCCGCGAGCCGATCGTGTACGTGCACGGAGGCCGGGTCGAGTAGATCCGGTCTCCGTTCGGATACTAGCGGACGCGGTAGACGTCGCGAGCGACCAGGGCGGCAAGCGCGAACATGAGGTTTGCAACGGCCCAGCCCATGTCGAGTGTCACGGTCAGGCCCAGGCCAGACCAGTCGGCGTACGAGTAGAAGGCATCGGTGAAGGAGTAGACGACGGCCCCGACCACGATGACCCACCACGGCCAGCCGAGTCGTCCGGCACCGAGCTGGCGGATGATGAGCGCAAGGGCAAGCGCAGGCGCCAGGATGAAGAACACGTCACCGAGCGGGTAGAGTGTGCTCACCACGAGGCCCCAGAAGCCGAGTTCCGCAATGCCAGCAGGGAAGATGTGCGGCGCGAGGAGTGCGGCATACACCACGATGCCGAGGATGATCGCGATAGCGGCAGCGATGATGACCGGCGTGCGTATCGGTGTCAGGTGCTGGTACGAGCGGATCGCCAGGACGATCGCGGTCATGAAGAACACGTACTGGAGCACATAGAACGGATCGGCCAGGCTCGGGTACGGGTCCAGACCCATGTGGAGTTCGAGCACGGTCCAGATGATGTCGCCGATGGCGAAGGCGGCAACGCCCATGCCCACGAAGAGCCACTGTTTGCCGACTCCCTGGTCCAGCCCGATACGGAGTGCGATGGTGACGATCACCACGGCGAAGACGATCTGCAGGAGCGTCCCGAACCAGTACGACATGGCGTATGCAGTGTCGCCGAGCACATCGGCGTACATCTGAGTGCTCAAGAACCAGTAGATAGCCGTGAGGCCGACGAGCACACCTGCCCCCACGTAGGTCGCCGGGGCCATGACACTGTTTTTCCGGGCGGCGGGTACCGACTCAGTTGCCATCAGAACCCCTTCTGGATCTTCGTGAGTAGGTCATCGATCACGCTGGACGGTGCTATAGGTCCGAGCAGGCGGCGGATGCTGGACTCCAGCGCAGGAAGGTCGGCCTCGGTCAAGTCATCAGCGGACTTCCCGAGCGACAGCGCTGTGCCGCGCACGCAGGTGTCGGCCACCGTATCGCCCACATACGTACCGAGTGCTGCTTCAACGCGTTCGCGCATCGTAGCCATGGATTTCCCGTCTCTCGAAGAGCATATCGACCCGGCGGGCACGTGAGGTGTGGGTCGTCGTTCGGCACGCATGAGTGTCTGTTCATGGGGGTACCGTGTCAAGTAGCGCTACACGAGAACGTGCCTTTACGGGCGGTATACTCGGAGTCGTACACCGGATGACCTCGGGCGCGTGTGGCCGGAGGGCCTGCATACTCTGGAGGAGCGATGAAGAAGCGACTTGGACCGAGTGATCGGCTCTATCCTATGCCGGTGCCGCTTGTCTGTGGCGGGACGATGGAACGGGCGGATGCGTGTGCGGTGGCCTGGATCGGCATCTGCGCGACGGATCCACCACGAGTCGCGCTTGCGATGCGGGAGAGCCGCTACACGCTCGAGCTGATCCGCTCCTCAGGCACGCTCACGATCAATACGCCGAGGGCTGCCGACGCGGCTGTGGTCGACTATTTCGGTATCACGACAGGTCGCACCACAGATAAGTTCGCGGGGAGCGGGTGGACGCTCGAACCATCCGATGAGGTCGCAGCACCGCGCATCGTCGAGTGTCCGTATCAGCTGGAGTGCCGTGTGGCGCAGGAGATCCCGCTGGGCAGTCACGTGTTGCTGGTGGCCGAGGTCGTCGAGAGTCACGCCGATGAGTCGGTGTTGGACTCGGCGGGCTCGATGGTGGACGTGGCTGCACTCGACCCACTCGTCTATATCGCGGGGAGTCGGGAGTATCGGCGCGTCGGTGAGAAGGTGGCTGATGCATATGCTGCAGGGAAAAGTGTGGGGCAGGCTCGCTGAGCCTAATCAGATGGGTGCTGCCATTTTCCGGACCCGGAACGGTCATAGATGCAGAAAGGCACCCGCAGAGCGGGTGCCTTTCCGGCGGGACTGATCTCGGGGGGAATCGATTTCAGTCACTGCTGGTGATGATGTGCGCGCACTTGGCGTGCTGCTTGGAGTGCTTCTTCTGGAAGCGTACGACCTTCTGGGCCCACTCAGAGGTATCGGTTGCATCCGACTCACCGATCTGAGTCTGGGTCCTGGCCTGCAGCTGTGTCGCTGTCTTGGTCTGTGTCTGAGCTTGAGTCTGTGCCGGGTCGCAGTCTTGCGTCTGGACCTGTGCCTTGGTCTGCGTCCGAGCCTGTACCGGATCGCACTCCTGTAGTCGTGTCTGGGTCTGATCGCCGGTACGCAACTGGAGCTGGTCACAGTCGCCGCACGTTCCGTCCTGGAGCTTATCCTGGGTCTGGGTCTGCGTCTGGCTTCGCACCTGATCCGCAGCTAGCGCCGGGGTGGCGATCAACGCGAACGCTGACGCCATCGCTACTATCATGAGAGTCCACCGTTTCATGGAGTACACCTTCCTTTGGGCTGACGGGTGGCATACTCACAGGAACGTGGTCGACCGCCGGATGGTTACGGCCAGAAGCAGGCTGATTTTGCGGCTCCCATCGCAATGGGGTACATGTCTATCGAAGCCCCGGGTTTCCGTTCATCTCGCGTGACTGCTCCGTCGCGTTCGGCTCGGCGGTGTCCTGTTGTGCAGGGTCAAGTCTGTCGGCAGTACCGGGCTGGGTGCCGATGTCCGCCTTGGGGCCATCTGCGCTGTCGCCCGTTTGCGGCTGGTCGTTCTTGCCGTCCCGACCACCCGTGCCTTCATCGGCTGGCGTCGTTTGTCTCATGGGAGTGGACACAGCCTCATCGATCGCCTCACGTGTGCGCGTGGGTGCGTCGGAGCCGCGTTCGCGGATTCGGACAGCCTCGTCTTCACCGAGCGTGCCCTCAGCGGGCGTCGCCTGGCGAATCGCTTCACGCAGCATGCCGAGGGAGTCGTCTAAGACCTTTGGTTCTGAGCCTCTGCGGGCGAGGCCCGCAGTCTCACCTGCACGACGCGCAGCGATGGTCACCAGCAGACGATTCTCCAGCTTGCCGGGTGGGAGGACTGCGACAGCGGCGTTCTCCGCTGCGATCTTAAGGCCATAGAGCGGGGCACCAGGGAGTGAGCGCTCCGTCGCGTATGCGACGCCGCCGCCAAGCATGGCGATCGCCGTCATGGCTGCCGCGAAACGATGGGAGGCGAGCATGAAGAGCCTGCTGCGGTTGCCCGTGTGGACTTCGGCCATCACGCGTTCGCGGATCCGCATGCGCGCAGATCCATTCAGCGGCTCGGCAGCCTTACCGAGCACCTCAGCGAGGTCGTCTGTGATGAGATCGTTGTCACGCACCATCGTGTTCGCCTTCTTGAAGTAGACGGGCGAGTGTTCTGATCGCCCGATGCTGGAGGGCCTTGATGGCGTTCTCGTTCTTGCCGAGCGTGTCGGCGGTTTCCTTGATGCTCATGTCCCACCAGAACCGCATCGCTATCACCGCTGCCTGTTCGTCGGTCAGCATCCGTACACATGTCCGAACCTGTTCCCCGTCGGCTGCTGCGATCGTAGCGACGTCGGCTGGCTCGGCGGTACTTCCTGTCTCGGGAGGGTCTTCTGTCGGGATCGGGCGGTGCGCCTTGCGTCGGTACTCGTCGATGACGGCGTTCCGCGCAATCCGGAACAGCCACGCCGAGAACGGGAGTCCCCGGTCGTCGTAGCTGCCGATTGCCTCCCATGCTTTCAGGAAGACCGTTGCGGTCACATCTTCAGCGTCGTGGGCCGAGTCGACCCGCGAACGGGCGAATGCGTAGACCCGATCGGCGTACTCGTCGTACAGCCGTCCGAACGCTTTCGCATCGCCTTCGCAGGCTCGACGCACCGTGCGCGTCAGATGTCGCCGGTCCAGGTCGGTCGATTGCTGTCTCTTCGCTACTGACAACGCAGAAGACCCTTCCCGAGATACTGGAACGCCCGGATAATCAGTAGGGAGTGTTCGCAGGAATCATACCGAGAGCGCTGCGTGAGTGGAGGATTCGGTTACGTTGCGGCTATTTGCGGCTATCCGCAACCGCCGGGGGCCATACATGGCGCTGCGGGAGAGGGGCCTTCACGGCGCTCCACCGGGATGCTGCGTACCCGCTCGGGGTGCAGGATGCAGGTACGATCCTCGGCCATATAGTTGCCTTCACGCTGCCAGGCCTTCGCGTGGCAGCCGCGACAGATGCGCGAGTACTCGCAGTTCTCCGGGGCGCACATGCCCTCTGCTTCCTGCAAGTCGATCTGATAGAGCTTTTCGGTAGCCTCGGCGAAGCTCATCTCGCGGATGTTGCCCACGATCCAGTCCTGCGCGAACTGACAGGGCATGATGTTGCCTTCAGAGCTGAGGTTCATGTGGCCCTTGCCGACCGGGCATGCGCTCATTATCTTGAGCCGCTCGAGGCCCTTGCTCACATCCACACCGCGCTCGATGAAACGCTCGGCGATGTAGGGGATGACCGAGGGGAGTGCGCCCACGTCGTACTCGAACTGGAGGTCTGGATCCATCATGTCCTCGACGATGAAGTCGGCGAGTTCGCGCCACTGTTCCACCGTCACCCGGGCGTCATCCTCGCCTTCACTGCGGCCTGAGGTGATGAGGTCGCAGATATAGATCATGCCGCAGTCGCGATCTTTGGCCATCTGGATGATGTCGAAGATGTACGGCCAGGTGTCTACGGAGAGCGCGGTCTTGAGTACCACACCCACGTTCTCGGCACGGAGTGCCGTGATCGCACGCAGCACGCGTGCATGTGTCCCGGGGACTCCCACCATCTCGTCATGGAAGTCGGCAGGACCGTACATGGATGTGGCGATCCAGCGGACGCCGTACTCCTTGAGGCGTTTGGCTGCCGCTTCATCGATCATCGTGCAGTTGGTGGAGATCGTGGGGCGCACACCCTGCTTGTTGACCTCAGCCAGGATATCCCAGAAGTTCGGGCGCATCATCGGCTCGCCACCGGAGAGGAACACGACCGGTACCCCCGCTTCGCCCATACGGCGCACGACGTCTATAGTCTCTTCATCCGACAGCTCATCGGGGAGTACGTGCGCATCGGCAGACATATAGCAGTGGGTGCAGCGCAGATTGCAGCGGTTGGTGATGTTCCATATGATATCGCTCGGTCGGCCGAGCTCTGCGCACTTGAGCGCCTTGTTCTCAGCCTCGGAAGCCGGGCCGTCGAAGAAGAGTGAGCGGACGTGTGCCATAAGATGTGCCTCCCTGTGGAGCGATGGATGCAGCCCCGTGCCGGCGAGGCGGATGGGTGAACTCTCACAGGGTAGCACCGTGCAAGGTCCGCGCCAAACGGGTGGCATAGGTACCGGGGCAATCGTTTGGCGGTGGGGTACTCTATTCTCGGAAGGACATCCGTGCGTGCAGTTCGCCGTGCTACTTCCAAAAGGACACGAACCGATGATCTCGACGATCTTCCTGTAAGGGGAGCGCCATCAACGGCACCATCGCGACGCTTATACTCGTAGCTGCAACGCTTTTGGCGGCGGGCGTACTGGCGAGCAAGCTCTCGTCCCGCTTTGGCATTCCCGCCTTGCTGCTCTTCCTCGTGACCGGCATGCTCGCTGGTTCGGAGGGCCCTGGTGGCATCCCGTTCGATAACCCGGCCATGGCCATGGCGATCGGTTCGGTCGCGCTGTTCCTGATCCTCTTCGACGGCGGCCTGCAGACCGACCTCAAGAACCTTTCACGGACCGTTGTCGTCAGGGGTACTCTGCTCGCGACCGTGGGGGTCATGCTTACCGCCGGTCTGGTGGGCGCGTTCTCCGTCTTCGTTCTCGACCTGCCGCTCATCGACAGTCTCTTACTCGGAGCCATCCTGTCGTCCACCGACGCGGCTGCGGTCTTCTCGGTCCTCCGCTCTCGCGATGTCGGACTACCCCCACGGCTTCGCACGCTCATCGAGTTCGAGTCGTCGAGCAACGACCCGACCGCCGTCTTCCTCACGGTGACACTGATCGCATTCGCCATGGGTGACGCTCCGACAGGGGTCCTCGTCCCCCTGAGCTTTGCACTCAAGCTCGTGGGCGGCGCCGCGATCGGGTGGTTCTCGGGTCTTCTGATCGTTCGGATACTGAACCGCATCGACCTCGAGCACGATGGCCTCTATCCGGTGCTCACGCTTGCTGCTGCCGGAGTCGTGTTCGGGATAGCCGAGGTGATAGGCGCGAGTGGTTTTATGGCGGTCTATACGGCCGGACTTGCGATGGCGGGCCGCATTTTCGCCCATCGTCGGAGCCTGCTGCGCTTCCATGAGGGCGTCGCCTGGCTGATGCAGATAGTGATGTTCCTTATACTCGGCCTCTTGGTCTCCCCATCCGAGCTACTCGGCCACGCTGTACCAGGACTCGCTATCGCGGCGCTGCTCATGTTCGTGGCGCGGCCGGTAGCGGTGATGCTGCTCATGACCGGATCTGACTTCTCGTATCGCAAGCGGCTCATGGTCTCATGGGTAGGACTCCGGGGCGCCGCACCGATCATCCTTGCCACCTTCCCTATGGTCGCGGGGCTTGAGACGGCGGGGTCGATCTTCAACACGGTGTTCTTCGTGGTCGTGTTCTCGGTCTTGATCCAGGGTCCGACGGCCGGATGGATGGCGCGCCTGCTCAAGGTGGACGCTCCCATGGAGAGCCGCGAACGACTCCCGATCGAGATCGATGCTGCCGCAGCAATGGGCATGATGATCACGCGTCTTCACGTGAAGTCCGGATCGTTTGCCGACAAGAAGCGACTACTCGATGTCGGTGGTCCGGGTATGCCGCTCGTGGTCCTCATGCGACGGGAGGGCTGGTACTTCATCCCTACCGGTACCACCTTGCTTGCGGGGGACGATGAGCTTCATGTGTTGGGGACCGCCGAGATGATCGAAGCGATGCGTCCACTCGCATGCGATGTAGAGCGTTGCGACCTCTAGGCGTGAGAGGAGTGAGTCGGTCGGGCGACCGTCTGCCACCACCCCGCGTGATCTCGCACTGAGAACTCGATGAGCCCCCGGTCGAGCAGCTCGCCGAGATATCCCTTCACGTCGGTCACGGCGAGCCAGTAGACCGCAGGGCTCTCCGCGAGACCGAGCTCGCGCGAGATGAAAGCCACGGCGTCCTCGGTGGTCAGGCCATCATGCAGTCCTTCCAGAAGTAGCTCGGCGGTGCGATGCACCTGCATGATGTGAAAATCGATGTGCTCTATGGCCTCATCACGGGGTACCGGGCGTCCATGCGAGGGTACGATCCAGTCGCAGTCGATCGTGCGGATGAGCTCGAGCGAGGCCACTACCATGCCCGGGTCGATCGCGTACGGTAGCGGGTGCTGCTTCCAGAGTTCTCGCAGGTAGAGAGAGTCGCCAGTGAAGAGCACGCCGTCGGCGGTAAGGAACCCGTGATGGCCGAGTGTGTGTCCGGGGAGTGGGATCGCCGTCGCGCGTGGGTCGTTGAAGTCCTCGACAAGGCCATCCACTGCACAGCCGACTCCTCGAAAGAGCTTGGTGGTCATCTTGTCGCTTGGTTTGGCCCAGCTGAACATCCCGCGGATGTTGATATCGGGGTTCTCCACCATTGCGGCGTCGTCGCGAGGCGCGATCACGCGTACGCCGGCAGCGCGAAGCAGATGTGCGATCGAGAAGTGATCGGCATGTCCGTGCGTGATGGCGAGCAGCTCGAGTGGGACGTCTGTGTAGGCGGCCTCGTTCTCAGACGTGTCGATGCCGAGCCCGGCGATGAGGCCGGCGTTCGTCAGTCCCGACACGACGTATGTGTCGCCGGTCAGGCGGGTGGCGGTATCGGGCACGTTAGGCATGGAGACAGTATGCCACTACAGACGATGTGGCGCGGGGTGATGTGACGGTTCGCAGGATGCACGTCGACATGCTCCTCGCAATGATGGTAGTACAGGCGAACGCCCCGGGATGCGACCCGGCGGCTCCCTCTGTGTTCGACGGGCCGGGAGTCGTTTCTCTCTAGACGCGCACAGCGCGTGCGGCGAGCGCGGCGATCTGTCCGGCGATGTGTTCGACCGGCTGCTCGGGATAGAAGACGAGCCAGTCGAGCGCGGTCGTAGCAGTCATGCCGAACAGGGCCGACGCGGCGAAGTCGGGGTCTATGTCGGCAGGAAAAGCGCCCGACTCGCGTCCATCGAGGATCGCATCTGCGATATGCGCGAGGATACGACCGCGCAACATCACAAGGCTTTCTCGCCAGACCCGGTCTTCGCGCCACAACTCCGTCACGAGGATCTTGGCGAACTCGCGGTTATCGCGTATCCACTCGAGTTCTGTGCGTACGAACGCCATCACGCGATCGAGTGGGTCTGTCGACGCGAGGACCACCGCGGCGAATCGCTCGGCGAGCGGCTCGAGCTCGGAGTCGATGAGCGCCTCCACAAGCTCGGCTTTGCCCTTGAAGTGGTAGTAGACCGTGCCCTTGGACACGCCTGCGTGCTCGACGATCTTGTCCACCGTGGTGCCAGCGAAGCCCTGCTCGGAGATCAGCTGCAGGGCGGCCTGGAAGAGTTGGGTCTTCGTCTTGTCGGTTCGGTCAGACACGCTCGCTCCTTTCAAGGCTGGGTTGATTCTAACCGAGCCGCGCTTCCTGGCGTCGGGACGCCGATCGGCACCCCGACGCCAGGAGCCGCTTAGAGTTCGAGCGCGGGCCTGAGTCGGGCCGAGTCCCATCCACGGGCCATGATCGCGGTGACCGATGTGAGAAGTAGGGCACCGACTGAGAACGCACCCAGTATCCATGCGTCATGAGCAAGAGCTGTCATGTTACCGCTAGAGATCGCATGGCGCAGTCCATCGACAGCGTAAGTCATCGGTAGATAGGGGTTGATGGTGCGGAAGAAGCCAGGGAGCATCTCGATCGGGAACGTGCCTGCCGATGAGGTCAGCTGCAGCATGAGTATGATGATGGCGAAGAGCTTACCCGGCACGCCGAACATGGCGTTCACCCACTGGAGCACTGCAACGAATGCGAGTGCTATAAGGATAGTGAAGAGGTAGAGCTCGGGTACCGCGGCGGCATCGAGTCCGAGTGCCGTTCGGAGGACGAAGACGAGCACGAGCGCCTGGGCGACACCGATCGTCGCAGCTGGCCAGTACCCACCGAGCGCGGTAGCGATCGGGCTCCTGCCTTCACGGACGCCCTTCTCGGGCAGTGGCGCGAGTAGGAAGTACGCGATGAGCGCGCCCACCCACAGCGCTAGCGGGATGAAGTAGGGGGAGAAGCCGGTGCCGTAGTTGGGTATCTCGCCGATCGCCACAGAGTCGAGTTCGACAGGCGAGGCCATCATCTCGGCGTTGGCTTCCCGCTCAGCGTCGGTCATGTCCGGCACTTCGGATGCACCTTCAGAGATGCCGTCGGCGAGTTCGCGCGAGCCGGAAACGGCAGGCACGAGGCCCTCAGCAAGGCTTTCCGCACCGTCGTTCAGGGTGTCGAGTCCTGTGGTAAGGCTCTGTGCGCCGCTCGCCGCCAGTACGGTGCCGTCAGCGAGTGTCCCGGTCCCATCGGCGAGATCCTGTGCTCCTGAGACGAGGCTGGTGGAGCCTTCATGAGCGTATGTGATGCCGTCTGCCAGGGATGAGGATCCCAGGGCTGCCTGTGATGCGCCGTCAGCGAGTGTCCCGGTCCCATCGGCGAGCTCCTGTGCTCCTGAGACGAGGCTGGCCGAGCCTTTGTGAGCGTCGGCAATACCGTCTGCCAGAGATGAGGATCCCAGAGCTGCCTGTGACGCGCCATCTGCGAGCGACTGCGCTGAGGCTTTAGCCGAGTCGAGGTTTTCCGCGAGCGTAGAGATACCTGCACGCGTCTGTTTCGCGGCCGCGAGCGCGGTCGCGAAGTTCACGTCGGCCAGTGCCTCAGGGTGCTCAGTGGCGTACGCGCTCAGGAATCCCTCGGTTGCCGATGCGCCGGCCATCGCTTGTGCGCCGCCTGCAGCAAGCTGATCGATACCGGAGGAGAGCTTCGATGTGCCGTCAGCGATCTGCTGGTTGGCGCCTGCCAGCGACTGTGCTCCGGCATCGGCTGATGCAAGTCCACTGTCGAGCGCGCTTGCACCGGCGGCGAGTTCACCGGTACTCGAGAAGAGCTTCGATGCGCCGTCAGCGATCTGCTGGTTGGCGCCTGCCAGCGACTGTGCTCCGGCATCGGCTGATGCAAGTCCACTGTCGAGCGTGCTTGCACCGGCAGCGAGGCGAGCGCCGCCTGTGCTCGCTAGGACCGCACCATCGGCAAGCTGATCGAGTGCACCCGAGAGCTTAGTGGAGCCCTGTAGCGCGGACGTCGCACCTTCGGCCACCTGGCTCGCGCCGTCGGCAGCCTCGGCGATGCCTGCTGCCAGGTCATCGGCACCGAGAGATGCCTCGGCGAGCGATCCATGGAGGTCCGAGAAGCCGATGAGCATGGTGTCGAGATACGCGCGGGTCGTGCTCTCGGCGAGAGTGGTGCGCACTTCGGTGAACACACGGTCCTCGACCTGAGAGCCGATCATACTGGCGTACTCACGCTCCTGGACGTCGAGGTGCGCGGCGTGCGGTGAGTCGCTGTCGGCGGTGCCTAGATCGGTAGAAAAGTCTGCAGGGATGGTGAGTGCTGCACTGTACGTTCCATCTTCGAGTCCTGCGGCCGCCTCGTCGGATGACGTGGTGACCCACCCGAGCGTATCGCTGTCGAGCAGCTCGTCGGTCAGGTCTTTTCCGGCACTCAGGGTCGTACCGTCGATCTCCTGGGGCTCGTCGAGGTTCACGATTGCTACCGGGATCTGGTCGAGGTTGCCGTATGGGTCCCAAAAGGCCCAGAGATATAGCGCACCGTAGAGAAGTGGTATCAGCACGATGACCGCGATGCCGATCCTGAACAGACGGCTCGAGGTCACGCGCTCCCACTCCGTGTGCGCGATGTGTAGCGAGGTCATGGGGATGTTCGGCTCCTTTCAAGGGGTATGATGCTTCTAAGATGAACTGACTAGTCAGTATAAAAGATGCCAGTGTCGACGTCAAGACACCCGTCCGGCGTGCGCTGTATCCCCTCGACGTGGTACCCTATACCGCTTCTTACGACGATCCTTTGGAGACATGAGACCTCATGCGCGCTAAGAACATCCGCAATATCGCCATCATCGCCCACGTCGATCACGGCAAGACCACCATGGTCGATCGGCTACTGCAGTCCACGCATGTCTTCCGCGACAATCAAGAGGTCATGGACCAGGTGCTCGACTCCAACGATCAGGAGCGTGAGCGCGGTATCACGATCCTCGCGAAGAACATCTCCGTCCGCTACGGCGACATCAAGATCAACGTCATCGACACGCCGGGTCACGCCGACTTCGGCGGTGAAGTGGAGCGCGTCCTTAAGATGGCCGATGGCTGTCTGCTTATCGTCGACGCGTTCGACGGCCCGATGCCGCAGACGCGTTTCGTACTGCGTCATGCGCTCGAGCATGGCCTCAAGCCTTTGGTCGTGGTGAACAAGATCGATCGCAAGGGTGCACGGCCCCTCGAGGTGATCGGTGATGTCTTCGATCTTATGGTGGATCTTGGTGCTGATGACGAGCAGCTGGACTTCCCGATCATCTACACCAGTGCGGTGAACGGCTACGCACGCCTGGATCCGGATGACGGCAACATGGACATGGTGCCGCTCCTCGACGCCATCGTTGAGCACGTACCGTGTCCTGACGTCGACCTGGACGGCCCGGTGGCCATGCAGGTCTGCACGATCGACCACTCGGAATACGTCGGTCGTATCGGGATCGGTCGTCTGTCCAGCGGGACGATGCACTCCGGCGAGAAGATCCTCGTCGTCAAGAACGACGGCAGCCGCTACCAGGCGACCGTCAAGCAACTGTTCATCTTCGAGGCGCTGGGGCGCGTCGAGGCGCAGCTAGCGCATGCGGGCGACATCGTTGCCGTTGTCGGCGTGGACGATGCCGATATCGGTGACATGTTCACCAGCCGCCTTGAGCCGATCGTGCTCGATCCGATCCACGTGGAAGAGCCGACGATGTCGATCGTCTTCGCCGCATCCACGAGTCCGCTCGTGGGTCGCGAAGGGACCATCGTCGGTGGTCGTCAGATCAAAGAGCGGCTCCTCAGGGAGGCCGAGTCCAACATCTCGATGCGCATAACCGAGAACGAGGACAAGAGTGGCATGGAGGTCGCCGGTCGCGGTGTCCTGCACCTGTCGGTACTGATGGAGACCATGCGACGTGAGGGCTATGAGTTCCAGGTAGGCCGCCCTCAGGTGATCATCAGGCATGAGGGCAAGAAGAAGCTCGAGCCGATCGAGCAGGCGGTCGTGGACGTGCCGAGCGTGTACGCCGGTAAGGTCATCGAGATATTCGGCAGCCGTGGTGGCGAGATGACCGATATGATCCAGCGTGACGAGATGGTGCACCTCGAGTTCAAGATCGCCACCCGTGGCGTCATGGGTCTACGTACCCGTATCCTGAACGCTACACGCGGGGAAGCCACACTCTTCCATCACTTCATCGAGTATGGGCAGTACCAGGGTGACATCGGTGGCCGCATCAACGGTTCGCTCATCGCGATGTCCAATGATAAGTCGGCAGCCTATGCACTCGACGCGCTGCAGCAGCGTGGTCGGCTCTTCATCGGTCCGGCCGAGGTGTGCTACGAGGGCATGATCGTCGGCGAGAGCTCCAAGGACAGCGATCTGGTGGTGAACGTGGCCAAGGCGAAGCAGCTCACCAACATGCGTGCCGCTTCGGCGGACAAGGGGATAGTCCTTGCTCCGCCGATCAGGTTCACACTCGAGGAGTCGCTCGAATACATCGAGGACGATGAGCTTGTCGAGATCACGCCCAAGAGCATTCGGCTGCGGAAGCGACTGCTCACCGATAACGAGCGCAAGAAGGCGAAGCGCCACTAACGCATCCGGATCTGCCGATAGAAGATGAGCAGGCACTCGAGCTTCGCAAATCGAATGCCTGAGGTCACCCTCTATCGGCAGACCGCTCTGGCTGGCGGGAGACGTCGCTACTCGACGACTATCACCTGAGCCGTGGTCACGCCGTCGGTCTCGGACTGCGAGAACAACAGAACGCTGGAGCCTGCGGCCATCTCGGTGGCGCCGTCGGCATATGCCATCACGGTCGTGTCGTCGTAGTAGATCGTCTGCGAGCCGCCCTGCGTGAGCGCTACGGTGATCGTGTCGCTTGCCACCTCGATGATCTCGCCCTCGAGCAGGCCGCCGCGTGCGGGTCCTCCGGCCATGCCGCCGTTAGGCATCGCACTCACGTCGACGCCCTTCTCCTCGAGAAACGCTGCGCGCTCCTCCTCCGTCATGCTCTGGACTGCTGCACGTTCCTCGTCTGTCATATCCGCCATGGGCCCGCCGGTACCTCGGGAGCCGACTCCGGGGCCGATCCCGGGGGTGCTCTGACTCGAACTCGAGTAGAGCGTGCCTCCCCAAAACGCTCCGGCCACCAGCGCAACAGCCGCGACGATCAGTGCCACTTTCTTCATGAGAGTCTCCTTTGATCTTCTACTGGTATCTCAGGGCTTCGATGGGGCTCAGCTTGGCCGCGCGTCGCGCGGGATAGTAGCCGAACACCACGCCGATGAATGCGCATACGCCCACGGCGAGCGCGATGGCGTTGACGGTCAGGATGGCGTTGATGCCCAGCAGTCCACCGCCAAGAGCGGCGATCAGCCAGCCTAGAGCGATGCCGATGATGCCACCCACGAACGTGAGGACGACCGACTCGGCGAGGAACTGTAGGGAGATGATGTTGTCATCGGCCCCGATCGCCTTGCGTAGCCCGATCTCTCTCGTACGTTCGGTGACAGTGGTCAGCATCATGTTCATGATGCCGATGCCGCCCACCAGCAGTGAGATGCTGGCGATCGCAGCGAGAAGCGCAGTGAACGTATCGACCACTGTCGACACCGTGTCCAGCATGTCGGCCATGTTCATGATCTGGAAGTCCGCGTAGTCCGGATCCGAGATCGAGTGTCGCGAGAGCAGCAGCTGCTCCGCTGACTCCTCGGCGGTCGTCATCTGTTCCTCGTCGATCACGGTGAGCGTGATGCTGGACAGGTAGTCGTTGCCGCTCACATAGCGTTGTTGTGTGGAGAGCGGTATGAGCGCCGCAGAGTCCACGCTGGTGAAGCCGGAAACGCCCTTTTCTTCGAGCACTCCCACCACAGTGAGGAGCATGCTGCCCGAGCGGACCTGTTCACCAACGGGATCGATGTCGATACCGAAGAGGTCTTCTGCAAGCGTGGAGCCGAGTACGACGACCTGAGCGTAGGCCGAGTCGTCGCGTTCTGTGATGAAGCCGCCATTTGCGACCGTCAGTCCGTTGACTGCGGCGTAGTCGTTCGTCACGCCAAGGACCTGCGCGTTGGCGTTCATGTCGTCTGCGATGAGTTGGGCGTTACCCTGTGAGGATGGAGCGGCACCGGTGATGAGGCCTAGCTCTGCAAGTGCGTCTGCGTCCTCGCGTGTCAGTGACTGGACCGAGCTAGCTGACATACGGAAGCCGCTGCCCTGACCTCCCGGAGATGAAGGGGAGATCGTGAGCAGGTTCGAGCCAGCCGACTGGATCGAGTCCTCGATGGATGCCTGGCTTCCCGCGCCCAGCGCAAGCATCGCGATGACAGACGCGATGCCCACGACTATGCCGAGGATGGTCAGGCCGCTGCGGACCTTGTTCGAGGTCAGAGAGTGGAGGGTCTCCGATATGAGGTCGACGAAACGCATCACGCACCACCATCCTTCCCGGCCGCTTCATCGCCGTACTGCACGATGTGGGCGTTTGCCTGCACGGCGTCCTCGCTTATGAGGCCGTCCTGGATGCGGATGACACGTTTGGCCTGGGCAGCGATGTCTGGCTCATGAGTGATGAGCACGATCGTGCGTCCTTCGTCGTTGAGCCGGGAGAACAGCTCCATGACCGAGTCGCCAGTTGCGGTGTCCAGGTTGCCGGTCGGCTCATCGGCGAGGATCAGCGACGGGTCGTTGACCAGCGCCCGTGCGATGGCTACGCGCTGCATCTGGCCGCCCGAGAGCTCGTTGGAGCGGTGTGTCCACAGATCCTCATCCAGCTGGACGGAGCGCAGCGCCTGAGCTGCGCGCTCCTTGCGCTCCTCCGGGTCGACACGTGTATAGAGCATCGGCATCACCACGTTACGCATCACGGTCGCCCGCGGGAGCAGGTTGAACGCCTGGAAGACGAAGCCGACCGTGGATCGTCGTACCTCGGCGAGCTCATGGAGGTCCAACTCTGCCACATCGCGTCCCGCCAGTCGGAACGTGCCGCTGGTGGGCACGTCCAGGCATCCCAGGATATGCATGAGTGTGGACTTACCAGAGCCTGACGGCCCCATGATCGCGGCAAACTCGCCCTCTTCGATGCTGAAGGAGACACCACGCAGTGCGTGGGTCTTGGCGCCGGCTCCTTCGTAGATCTTCTCCAGGTCGACTGCCTCGATGACCGGGCTAGCCACGCGGACCGCCGCCCATGCCCGGCATCATGAAGCCGCCACCACTGTCGGTTTCGTCTGAGTTATCCAGAGTCTGCGTGACGACCTTGTCGCCTTCTGAGATGCCCGAGAGGATCTGCGTCTGCGTCGCGCTCATGAGGCCTACTTGGACGGTGGACTTCTGGGGGGTTCCGGTCTGGTCCAGTATCTGGACGTAGTAGCCACCGTCACCATCGGACTGTACGGCCGCGTTCGGAACCAGCAGTGCGTCCTTCGCGACGTCGGTGACGATGGTCGCAGCGGCCGACATCGCGGGTCGCAGTGCGTCATCGATGACATCGAGGGCGATGTGTACGTCGAAGGTGACGACGCCCTGTGTGTTCAAGCCCTCCTCGGATATCTCAGACACCTTGCCGGTAGCGGTCAGGTCGGGCAGGGCATCGAACTCCACATCCGCTCGCTGACCGACAGCAAGGGCGGGGAGGTCGACCTCGTTCACGGTGAGCACGACGACCAGCGGGTCCTCGTCGGCTATGGTGACCGGTGCAGTGGAGGAGCTGACCGCATCGGAGGCCACCCCGGTGGTCGATGCCGTCTGCGAGGACGAACCTCCGGCTGAGGAGACATCGTCGCCCACTTCTATATCCAGCGAGTACACGACGCCCGAGCAGGGCGAGACGACTTCGAGCTCGCCCTCGTCAGCCTTGGCGTTCTCGTATGCGGAGTAAGCCGAGGATCTGGACGCCTCGGCTGCGGTCAGGCCCGTCTCTGCGGCCTCGACGTTCTTCTTGGCGATGGCCACATCGTCTGTGGTGGCCGTGGGGGTGGCTGCCTCGCTTCGCTCGACCACACCTTCCAGGTCACTCTTCGCCTTCAGGAGTTGTGACTCAGCGTTGAGCGCACCTTGCTTCGCCTGGAGATATGAGGCGTAGGCTCGTGCGGTGGCATCCTCGGCATCGCTCGCATCGAGCGTGAACAGCACTCCTCCGGTGCTGACCTCGGAGCCCTCCTCGATCATGATTGCAGCCACGGTTCCTGCGCTATCCGGCCAGACCTCGGTGGTGGCACCTGACTTGAGATTGCCAGTGCCGGAGACAGTCACCGATATCGTTCCGGTCGTTGCTGCTTCCGTCGTGTATGTGACGAGGGCTTCTTCGTCTTCTGCGTTCTGAGTGATCGTGTATATGGTTCCGGCTACAGCGATCAGGAGCGCGGCAGCGATCCAACCGCGATAGCGCCGTAGTTTTTTGGACAGGGCCATGCTTCACCTCCACAGGGATATGTTCTCCCTATGAAGATAAGCGTACGCGGGGGCCGCATCGTCGTGCATACGGTGTGACTCCGCGTACTACTCCGGGTGTACGGGCTGTGTAGATCGTGTGAAGGGCTTAGTCGTTCACCCCGGGCTTGACCAGCCCGGACTCGTAGGCCATGACGACAAGCTGTGCCCTGTCACGTGCATGCAGCTTCATCATCACGCGCGATACGTGGGTCTTGGATGTCGCCGGGCTGATGAACAGGCGTTGGGCGATCTCATCGTTGGATAGCCCCGCCGCTACGAGCGTGAGGATCTCATGTTCCCGTTCGGTGAGGGACTCGAGTTCCCGGGGGCGCGCGCGACGTACTTCGGGACGCGCAGCGAACTCGGTGATGAGCCGTCGCGTGATACCGGGAGACAGGAGCGCATCGCCGTTCGCCACCACGCGGATGCCCTCTATGAGCCGCGCGGGGTCCGTGTCTTTCAGTAAGAAGCCGCTCGCACCGATACGAAGCGCCTCGTAGACGTACTCGTCGGCATCGAAGGTGGTGAGGATCAGGACCCGCGGAACGTATCCGGCGCCTTCTGCAATCAGGCGGCGCGTCGCCTCCAGGCCGTCCATCTCCGGCATACGTATGTCCATCAAGATGACGTCGGGTGTGAGTGCTGCCGACAGGCGTACGGCCTGTTCACCGTTCTCTGCCTCGCCTACGACCTCGATGTCATCCGCTGCCTCGAGAAGCACCCGGAAGCCTGCGCGCACGAGAGCCTGATCGTCGGCTATAAGGACGCGGATACTCATGACGTGCTCCTTGTCAGTGGGATCGTGACTCTCAGGCAGACGCCGGTCTGCTCGGCAGGCAGAAGCTCGAAGGTTCCGCCAAGCGCGTCCACGCGCTCACGCATACCCTGGATTCCATGGGAGGAGGTCGTGTCGATCGTTCCGGGGTCTATGCCCTTGCCGTCATCGGTGATCTCGATAGTAAGGTCGCGCGAACCCGTGCCGATCGTGACCTGCGCTCTGCTGGCGTCTGCATGACGGACGATGTTGGTGAGTGCCTCTTGCACGATCCGATATGCCGAGACGCCCGCATATGCCGGCACGGTCGAGAGATCGCCGACGACCGTGAGCCGGGTGTCGATCCCTGCTTCACGCACGTGAGCGATGAGCTGGTCGACGTTGGCGAGATCGGCTGCGGGTGCGAGTGGAGCGCCATCGGTGGTGCGCAGCACGTCGAGCATCGAGCGCAGTTCGGTGAGCGCCTGCTTGCCGGTGGCGCGTACGTTCTCGATGGACTCGCGGGCCCGGTCCGGGGAGCTGTCAAGCAGCGCCGCAGCGGCGCTGGCCTGCACTGTGACGATGGAGAGGCTATGCGCGACGATGTCGTGTACATCGCGCGCGATGCGGATGCGCTCTTCGTTCACCCGGCGGTGAGCTTCTTCTTCACGTGTTCGTTCCGCCTCGAGCGCGCGGTGCTCCACTTCGGCGATGTACTTTCGGCGATTGCCCTCCGCCGCACCAAGAAGGGCTGTCGCAGCGAGCAGCACGATGGGGCCGACGACCTCGGTGACCCAGCGGACGCTCGGCGAGAAGACGAAGAGACCGGCCGCGATAGCGAGGCCTGCTACAAGCATTGCGATGGCTCCCGTGCGCTGCTGCTTCGCCTGTGCTGTGACCGAGTAGATAGCGATCATCGGGGCGAGGATCGTGGGCGCGGGGGTGGGGATGAGGATATTGTAGGCGATCGCTGCGGTGCAGCTTGCCACGAACGCCCCCCACGGTGCTTTGCGGCGCATCGCGAGCGGCAGGAAGCTCGCAGCTACCAGAGCGTAGGCGATCCAGCTCTGCCCGGACGGCATGAATCGAGGTCCGTGCATGAACGCACCCCGGAGCGGCTCGGGCCTGATCGTGGTCATGAGCCACAACTGGAGGAACACGAGGGCGGTCAGTCCGAGCGCAAGCCCGACATCGAACCACAGCGGGTCGATGTCGGGCAGTCTGTTCTTCAGTCGTGTGATCATGCAGTCATCGTAGCGCCCGCACGTGGAGGTGACGAGCGACGTACGGTGTACGTTCGTCTGCTGCGCGGGGAGTACGTCGTGTCGCCCTCGGGTTCGCCCGTCGGCATCAAGTCGTTCTGCCAGTCGGGATGAGAGCTGCGCGGGTGGAGTGTCCGGGCATCCTCTGTCGTGCGTCGTGCGCACGACAGAGGATGCTTCCCCGTATCCGGGCCGGACCCGTATTCACGGGTGTGGCCCGGATACGGTACTAGTACGTCTCGACGAAGATCTCGTAGTGTGCCTGTGGGTGCGCGCATGCGGGGCATTCTTCGGGAGCCTCAGTGCCCTCGTGGATATAGCCGCAGTTCCGGCATTTCCAGCGGACGACCGTGTCGCGCTTGAAGACGGTCCCGTTCTCGACGTTGCTGAGCAGCTTGCGGTAGCGGGCCTCGTGGGCCTCTTCGACCTCGGCGATCTCACGGAACGAGCGCGCGATCTCCGGGAGACCCTCCTCGTCGGCTATCTGTGCGAATTCGGGGTAGAGCTCGCCCCACTCCTCGTGCTCGCCATCGGCGGCGGCGAGCAGGTTCTCGGCGGTCGTGCCGATGACGCCAGCCGGATACATGGCTGTGATCTCCACCATTCCGCCCTCAAGGTACTTGAAGAAGACCTTGGCGTGTTCCTTCTCGTTCTCGGCGGTCTCCATGAAGATGGCTGCGATCTGCTCGTAACCCTCCTTCTTGGCGGCGCTCGAGAAGTAGGCATAACGCGTACGCGCCTGGCTCTCGCCGGCGAAGGACTTCAGCAGGTTCTGCTCGGTGCGGGTGCCCTTAAGGCTTGCCATGAGGTGCTCCTTTCGGTCGGGGACGTGGTCTGGCCGAGGGAGTGCGGCCAGATAGCCATTCTACTCGATGCGTTGTCCCACCACGCGTATCGCATCGGCTCGCGTCGCGGTCGCGGGAAGCGGGAGCCCATCGGTGATGCCCGCCTTATCGAGGCGGGCTGCGACCTCTGTGTTCGCACAGCACAGCGCTACGGTGATCTCATGTTTATGGAGTTGTTCGATCGTGGCCTGCAGGCTTGCGAGTGCCGTGAGGTCGATGAACGGCACCTTCTCCATGCTCACCACCACGGCCCTGGGCTCGGTATTGGTGTGCAGGAGCGCCGACTCGAACTGGTCCACTGCACCGAAGAAGAACGGTCCATCGATCGCGAAGACGAGCACATCTCTGAAGGCCGGGACCTGCTCGACACTCATGCCGGTAGTAGTATCGTCGTCGACCTCCGTCACGCCCACCGCCGCAGTCATGCGACGGAAGAAGTTCAGGAGCGCGAGGATCACGCCGACCTCCACAGCCACGACGATGTCGGCGAAGATCGTGAGCGCGATGGTGATGAGCATGACCGCGACGTCGGAACGCGGTGCACGTTTGGCGATGCGGGCGATGCGGCCGATCTCGCTCATGTTGTATGCGACCACGAACAGGATCGCTGCCAGTGTGGCCAGCGGTACGTCGGCAGCAAGTGGCGCGAGTGCAACGAGCACGATCACGACGGTGATCACATGGAAGACGCCTGCGAGAGGGCTGTTACCGCCATGGCGGATGTTGGTGGCGGTGCGTGCGATGGCACCGGTGGCGGCGAATCCACCAAACAGTGCCGCCGCGATGCTTGCAGCACCCTGGCCGAGGAGTTCCTGGTTGGAGTCGTGCTTGGTCCCGGTCATGCCGTCAGCGACAGTGGCCGAGAGCAGTGACTCGATCGCACCGAGGAGCGCGATCGCGAACGCGGGACGGATGAGCTCGGCCAGGTTCTCCCAGGCGAAGTCGGGCAGTGCGAAGGTGGGGAGGCCACCCGGCAGGCCCCCGAAGGCCGAGCCGATGGTGGCGACGCTCTCGGGCCGGGCGATAGCGACGAAGACGGTTCCGCCGATGAGCGCCATGAGTGGTCCGGGTATCTTGCCCAGCGCCGGGACTTTAGGCCAGAGCACGATCACGATGACGCTCACAATGCCGAGAAGCGTCGTGGTGAGGTCCAGGGCGGGAAGCGCTTGCAGCATCTCGACGAACTTGCCAGCGAAGTGTTCGCTCGTGGTGGCGGGTAGTCCAAAGAAGTTGGGCCACTGGCCGACCCAGATCACCACTGCGATACCAGCCGTGAAGCCGAGGATCACCGACTCGGGGATGTACTTGATCACGCTGCCAAGGTGGGCGATCCCGAACACGATGAGGATGATGCCTGCGAGTATCGTGACGGCCTGTAGGCCGCCGAGTCCATACTGGGCGGTTACGCTTGCAAGCAGTACCGCAAACGCACCGGTCGGGCCCGCGATCTGTACGCGGCTCCCACCGAAGAGTGTGACTATCAGACCGGCGATGATAGCGGTGTAAAGCCCCTGCTCCGGCTTAGCGCCGGCCGCTATCGCGAACGCCATGGCAAGCGGGATGGCGACCACGCCCACCACGACACCGGCGGCCATGTTCGGCAGCCAGTTGTGCTTGCGGAACAGGCCGGCTTTCCAGGCTTCGAGGAACACTGGTTTCACGTTCAGGCATCCTTCCGGATCTAGGCACGAGTGTCGCGAGTTTACTCCTGCATCGGGTAACAGGGGGGTGACGATGCTGACTAGTTTGGTCGCGGGCTGGATTCGCCGCATGCGACAGCACCTGCGTCAGCGTGCGTTTCGCCATCGTGCCAGCCGCGCGGGGTCGACTCCGAGTCTGTACCCGGCGATCGTCGCCATATCGCGTGCTGTGGCGCTGAGTAGTCCGCGTTCACGCCACTCGCGCGTCGATGTCCGGATCGCACCCGGTGTGCGTACGAGGTGGCCGAGCCGCCTGAGTCTGAGCGCGAACTCGTAGTCCTCCATCACAGGAAGCTCCGGGAAGCCTCCCAGGTCCTCGAAGACACTGCGACGTACAAAGATCGCCTGGTCACCGTAGGGCAGACGGAAGACGGAATAGCGAAACCGTCCTATCGCCGAGATGAGCCGGTCGAGCCGGTCAGTCTCACTGCCCGCCGAGTAACCGAACGCGCCACCCACCGCCCCCGGGCCCTCCATCGCGTGGGTGACCTGCGCGCAGGCCGTGGGAGGTAGCACGGTATCGGCGTGCAGGAACAGGAGTACGTCACCGGACGCCCGGGCGGCGCCTGCGTTGAGTTGCCGTGCTCTGCCCCGGGGCGTGTGCACGACCGTCGCGCCTGCGCTCTCGGCCCGCACAACGGTCGCGTCCGTGCTGCCACCGTCGGCCACGATGACTTCGTGTGCACCCGCCGTACGGGCACTTTCCACTGCCCGTACGATGGCATCTTCCTCGTCGAGGGCGGGTATCACCATGCTGGTACGTGGCTCCGTGGTGCGCTCCGCGCGGCGGCGCGCTTCCCAGCGCTTTGCGTCTGCCGGTCGGTCGATGTCCGCGAGTGTCGGCAGTAGTTCCGGGGTGATGCCGAGTGCAGAAAGCCGCCCGAGCGTGACGGCTAGCACCGCGGATGTACCCCAGGGGATATGCTCGAAGAGTGCGGTTGTAGCCGGTTCTGCGACGTCCGCACGCACG
>Ga0265295_1002731_pt1 | contig 27060 bp, 25 predicted proteins | sample Munlansysbiofilm_FD_192503 | JGI IMG/M metagenome (GOLD analysis project Ga0265295, IMG submission 192503) | Leachate microbial communities from a municipal landfill in Southern Ontario, Canada - Methane capture system biofilm | ecosystem: Engineered > Solid waste > Landfill > Unclassified ... | reverse complement strand
AGGTGTTGTGGAATGGTGGCATACTGTTGGCCGTGCCGCCACACAACACCAGTCGCACTTGCCCGTGCTGCGGTCATGTATCGAAAGACAATCGGCAAACCCAAGCGAAATTCTTGTGTGTCGATTGCGGCTACGAAAATCACGCCGATGTTGTTGGCGCGATCAATGTGTTAGAGCGGGGATACCGCTTGTTAGCCTGTGGAGAGTCGGCGCAGTCAGGCCGCTCGATGAAGCAGGAACCCGCCGAAGCGACTCAAGCCGTTTTTGTTTGAGCGCCGTAGGAATCCCCGCCCTTTAGGGCGGGGAGGATGTCAAAAACAGAACGAGCTACGTAGCTTTAAATTTGATAAAGGCGCTGACGCCGGTGCTCAAACAGCACAATGCCCGCAGCAACACCAACATTCAAGGATTCGACCAAATCTGTTTGGGGAATAAATACCAGGTGGCTTGCCTTACTTAACAAAGCCGGATCCACCCCCTGGCCTTCATGGCCCATTAACCAGATGCATTGATCAGGCAAGCGTATTTCATACAGGTTTTTTGCCTTGCCAGACAAAGCGGTTGCCATGACCGGAATGCAAGCCTGACTGATTAAGTCTGATAAGTCCTGCTGCTCGTATATGTACAGGGAAAAATGAGCACCCTGGGCACTGCGCAAGACCTTGGATGACCAAGCAGAAACACTACCTTTTGACAGGTATATATGCCGAATACCCGCAGCCGCTGCTGAACGCAAGATCGTTCCTGCGTTACCCGGATCTTGCAGCCTGTCCAGAAAAACCGAGTTTTCATTAATAACTGCCGGCACTTCGTGAGACGGGATATCCACCAGGAATAGCACACCCTGGGGTGAATCAACATGCGTCAAATTTCGAAACAACTTATCGGGAACAACAATGCATTGCTCCTCATTCAATAAGCTAAACAGGTGCCTGACTTCATTTCTGGACGACTGTAACGCTGACACGCTTTCCTGATTAGGTGCATCTTCTAAGTAAGCAGTGACATTCTGCGCAGAAGAGTCGGTTTCAACACGATCCAGAACGGCCGCATTGAAAACCGCCAGCAAAGGATCGGCATAACACTCAAGCCACGAATGGCAAAGATGAACGCCCTCAATAAGGACTTGACCCTTGATTTTGCCAAAATGCGTTTTCAGCAATTGCTTATACAAGGGATTTTCTTTGGAGGAAATATGTTTCATACAAAAAATTATCCCGCATAAGCGGGATAATATCAAAGCCTAATATTCTTATTTAACCAGACAGACTACAGTACCTGTAATGTTGGCTTGCCGTTGAAATCAAGCCATTGCTTGTTTTCGTAATCATACAGCTTGGTTGCCCTGGCTGTTTTGAAATACCATCTCCAGCTGAATTTCTGTACAACGATTCGCTCAGGTAACATTTCTTCCAGGCGTGCCTGGGCAGCCTTTAATTTGTATAAAGGAATACTCATATCAACGTGGTGGGCAGTATGCTCAAGAATATGATGCATGAGCGCGCCAAAATAAAAGTTGAAAGTAAGATGTACGGTTGTGGAAACAAACGGTTGTGCTTTGGCCCATTCTGCCTTGTTGTCATGCCAAACCACTTTGGTGTGGGTATGCTGTACATAAACTACCCATCCGATCATGTAAAACCAGAAGAGCAGCGGTACAAGCCAGGCAAAAAACAGCAAGGAAAGAATGGATTGGTTGGTTTGGATAGCAGCAATAATCACGATAAGTGCCCAGGAAATACCAAACACACTAGATAGCAAACCGTCCCAAAAAAAGACTTTACGCTGTGTTCCCATATAGGCCTTGGTTGGGAACATCATGCGATTCCACCAGATTTCAACAAGATAATAAATGCCGGCTCCCCATCCACTACGATAGAAGCGTTCCATTAACTGGCGTCCTTTGGACATGGCTGCATACTCTTCTTGTGTATGAGGGCACCAAACAAAATCCATCCCTTTCAGGTTGGTGTAGCCATGATGTACAACATTATGACCCACATCCCATAAGCTATAGGGAGATACTGATGGTAAAAAGGCAATGCGCCCAAGCCATTTATTTAATTTTCTGTGGGGGGTAAGGCTTTGGTGGCAGGCATCATGCCCGATAATAAACAGGCGGCCAATAACAAAACCGCAAACCAGCGCGCAAATTAATTTTGCCCACCAGGGTTCAAAAATAATTGCCCCTGCAATAAGCGCAAAAAACAAGGCAATATCAATAATCATCAGAACAATCGCGCGAAGCGTATTTTTTTCTGACAATGGTGTTAACCAGCTCCGAATGATTTTACGATGAGGCAGTTCGTTACTCGGTGGAATTGGCGTTAAAGGTGTGGTCATAAATTATATCTATCCAATAACAAAAGGCTGTAATTCTTTACAATGAAAGCAACTAATTGTACTTTCTTTTTTGAACAAATCAATTTCAAAACTTAAAATTAGCTTAATTAATATAAAAAAGTAATAATAACATGTGCTTTTAAGCTAAGACTTTTCTTACAGGGGCAAAACTGCGCCTGTGTTCAGGGCATGCACCATGTAAACGTAAACGTTCAAGGTGAAGTGCCGTGCCATATCCTTTATGCTGGTCAAAACCATACTCGGGGTATTGCTCATGCAGTACTTTCAAGGAAGCGTCACGGGCTGTTTTGGCCAAGATGGAAGCGGCGGAAATGCTGGATTCAAGGGCATCTCCTTTGATAATGGCCCGGCACGCCACTGGCATATCCGCAGGTACCCGGTTACCATCAATAAGCACCAGGCCAGGCACAACAGACAAACCTGAAAAAGCCCTTTTCATAGCCAGCATGGTTGCTTGTAATATATTAATATTATCAATTTCTTCCACATTGGCGCAGGCAATTGACCATGACAACGCGTTTTCCCTAATTTCAAGGGCCAATTGATCACGTTTTTTCTCAGACAATTTTTTTGAATCCATTAGGCCATTGACAGGTTTTAATGGATCAAGAATAACGGCAGCGGCATACACAGAGCCGGCCAATGGCCCCCTGCCCGCTTCATCTATTCCAGCGACTAGCAAACCGGCAGTGGCATCTTCAAATAAATCAAGATTATGACTCATGGCGTTACGCGGGTGAATGCGCGGCACTTAAAATAGCTTCGGCCGCAAGGCGCGCCGTATCCTGGCGCAAGCTTTCATGAAGCAACAAGAATTTCTGTTGAATTTCCTGAATATAAACTGTATTTTCAAGGGCATTGATGCAGGCAGCAGCCAAGTTTTCTGGGCTTGCCTCATCCTGAAGGATTTCAGGTACGGCAAACTCATTTAACAGTATATTTGGCAAACCAACCCAAGGAACATAAGGCTTAAGCTGCCCCGACTTCCACTCCATCAATTTTTTCATTAAAGGAGAAATTACATAGGAAATGACCATGGGCCTTTTAAATAATGCCATTTCAAGTGAAGCAGTACCACTAGCCACTAATGCCGCATCACAGGCTTCCATGACATCCCAGGCAATAGGCCGTTCTGTATCAGTAGCTGCAAAGGTTTTCAGATTATTAACCGGAATACCGGAAAAAATATCATCAAAATCCTTCTGCCTTTTTTCGTTAACGATTGGAACGATGAACTGCAAATTTGGGTCATGTTTAATTAACTGCTTTGCCGTTTGCAGAAAGCGGGGAGCCAGAAGTTTAACCTCAGAAGCCCTGCTTCCAGGTAAAATAGCCAGAATGCGGGCGTCAGAATCAAGACCCAGACGAAGCCTTGCTGCCTGCCTATCGGGTTTAAGGGGAATCTGGCTGGCCAAAGGGTGACCCACAAAGGTAACGGGAATGCCTTCCTTGCGATAAATATCTACTTCAAAAGGAAACAACACCAGCATATGGGATACTGCTTTTTTGATGGCATGAATACGTTCATAACGCCACGCCCAAATGGACGGCCCCACAAAATGAACGGTAGGAACCCCCTGCTCACGCAGTTTTTGCTCTAGCCGCAAATTAAAATCGGGTGCATCCACACCCACAAACACATCTGGTTTGCGGGCCATCAAATTGTTTTTAAGGCTGGCATACGTTCTGATTAAAGAAGGCAGTTGCTTGATGGCATCGGCATAACCAAAAACGCTTAACTTGTCCATGGGATGCTGGATTTGCATTCCCCGTGACAGCATATTTGGACCGCCTATGCCCGTGAAATAAGCGTCTGGCTGAACCTGCTTAATACCATCAATAATTCGCGAGGCCAGCAGATCACCAGAAGGCTCTCCGGCAACCATTGCAATTTCCAGACCCATTAACGGCCAATCCCGCGAGAGTGGTTTTCAAAAAAGTCCACAAATGGCTTCAGTACCAAACCGGTATCAGGGTGCTGATCCTGGTAGTCCTTGATTTCCTTAAGTGCCTGCTCGATAGACAGCCTGCGCATGTAAATAATCTTATAGGCTTCTTTAATGGCGGAAATTTGCTCAGGAGTGAACCCACGGCGTTTAAGGCCTTCTGAATTGATACCTGCCGGACGATATGGCTGGCCAGCACCAAGAACATAAGGAGGAACATCCTGGCGAATGGCACTCATGCCACCCGTCATGGAGTGCTCTCCGATACGGATAAACTGATGCGCCGCCGTACCGCCACCCACAATCGCCCAGTCACCAATATGAATATGCCCCGCCAATTGAACTGAATTGGCAATGATGGTGTGATTGCCAATTTGGCAGTCGTGTGCAATATGCACATAAGCCATGATCCAGTTGTCGTTGCCGATGCGGGTCGTGCCTACATCCTGCACAGTACCCGTATTAATGGTCACATATTCACGAATGGTGTTGTTATCGCCAATTTCAAGCCCGGTAGGTTCTCCATCGTACTTCTTATCCTGGGGCATACCACCAATAGATGAAAACCGATAAAAATTATTGTTTTTACCAATCGTGGTACATCCATCAATAATACAATGGGCACCAACGGTTGTTCCTTCACCGATGCGAACATCTTTATGGATAATCGCATAAGGGCCAACAATAACACTGGGATGGAGCTGTGCCCCATCATAAATAATTGCTGTTGGATGGATGTTGTTTGACATTATCAGCCTAAGTCCCTTATTGCACACATAATTTTTGCTTCAGCAACCACTTCGCCATCAACAATGGCCTTGGCCTTGTATTTGCAAATGACTTTACTGATGCGTTCTGCTTCGGCGTGCAACATTAATTGGTCACCGGGAACAACCGGCTTACGAAAACGAGCGCCATCTACCCCTACCAGGTAGTAAGCTGTTTTTGAGCTATCCAGCATGGTGCCATCTTCATTCGAAAATGAAAAAATTGCTGCCGCCTGGGCTAATGCCTCGATAATAAGCACGCCTGGCATAACTGGCAAGTGTGGGAAATGACCTTGAAAAAAGGGTTCATTAATAGTTACATTTTTAACAGCAACAATACTTTTTCCTGGAACCATTTCAAGGACACGATCAACCAGCAGCATTGGATAACGATGAGGGATGCGATCCATAATGCCTTGAATATCGATTACCATAAATTTTCCTGTTATTTATATTTAAAAACTTGCAAACCAGACCGGGCTGCTCATAAACCGCCAGCCAGGCCAAATTGAATTATTTTTTTTCCAATTGTTGAATACGTCTTCTGAGCTGGGCCAGCTGCTGAAGAACAGCAGCATTTTTTTGCCAGACACTATGCGCTGCGATGGGAAAAACCCCTGTGTAACGACCCGGTTCAAGAAGATCAGAAGTAACAGCAGATCCACCCGAAACATGCACATCATCGCCAATCGTAATGTGACCTGAAACCATACCGGCACCTGCCACGGTACAACGGGTTCCTATTTGGGTAGAGCCCGCAATGCCTACACAAGCAGCCATTGCAGTATGGTCTCCGACCTTAACGTTATGGCCAATCATGATCTGGTTGTCCAATTTGACACCATTGCCAATAACCGTATCTTCAATGGCTCCGCGGTCTACCGTAGTACAAGCACCAATTTCAACATCATTACCAAGAACCACCCGCCCAAGTTGGGAGATTTTGCACCAGGCCCCTTTTTCACGGGTGTTATCAGGTGCGAAACCGAAGCCATCAGCACCAATAACCGAACCACTATGCAAAATACAACGTTCACCAATAATTACATCATGGTAAAGAGTGACATTCGCATACAAAATGCTGTTTTTTCCGACAACCGTATTTTTACCAATAACACAGGAAGCACCAATGATGCTGCCTGCAGCAATATTCACATTGGATTCAATAACGGCCAGCGGACCAATAGACACACCCTCTTCGATATGTGCATCAGGCGCTACAATCGCCGAAGGGTGTATTTGTTTTGGGATGGCATTTAACCTGAAGCGATCAAACCATTGTGCAATGCGTGCATACAGCAGATAGGGGTTTTCACATACCACCATCACAAATGGAACAGAGTCAGGCAAATGGTCAACTGCCTTTTGCGGCAAAATAACGGCAGCAGCGCCAGTCTTTAACAAATGTGGAAAAAACTTGGCATTTGAAAGGAAGCTGATTTCAGCCTTCCCTGCATTATTAAGGGAACCCAGGCCAAGAATAAATGGCAGCGGCTGATTCGAATTTTTTATTATCTGCCAATCCAGACCTTTCGTATCAACCTGTTCAAGCAGCTTGTCCAGCGTAACTGCCTGATCCTGATTCAATACAATTGCCATATTTATTTTTTATCCAATACTTGAATAACAGTATCGGTAATATCAATTCGCGCACTGACTGTTACAGCATCCTGAACAATAAGATCATAGTTGTCTTTTTCAGCAATTTCACGAATTGCGGCATTGGCCTTATCGACAATTCCTGAAAAAGCCTCATTGCGACGACGGTTAAAATCCTCTTGGAATTCACGACGTTTACGTTGAAGGTCGGTGTCGATATCGGCCAGTTCACGCTGGGCTTTAGTGCGTTCTGCATCAGTCATGACAGGCACGTTTTTATCAAACTCTTCAGCTTTGCTACGCAGCGTATTGGCCAGCTTTTGCAGTTCCTCATCCCTTTTCTTGAACTCAGTTTCAATTTTTTCCTGGGCTTCTTTTGCGGGAGCTGAATCGCGAAGGATCTTTTCAGTATTAACAAAACCAATTTTTAATGGGCTATTGCTGGAAGCTTCAGTAGTAGCCTCGGTTTTCTTTTCTTCCCCTGCGGTTGTTTTATTTGCTTGTGCGAATACCGCCGGTGCTGTTAATGTAAGACCGATTACTGACGTTGCAAGCAACATACCAACTTTACGTTTACCGAAAGTATTTTTTACCAAACTTGAACTCATGAAAATAACCTTATAATAAAAAAGGAATTATATAAAAATTCGTTCGTCAGGATAGTTTTAATATCAGCCTGACGATTAAATAACTGTTAAAGTTTGTAAACAGCCTTAGAATGCAGTACCAATCTGGAACTGGAAGGATTCTTTATTGTCACCCGGTTTTGCACTAATTGGCCGTGCATATGAAATTTGCAATGGGCCCAAGGGGGACTGCCATGACAGACCGACACCGGCTGAATAACGCCAGCCACACGGTTTATCTACCAGGCCACCATAATTTGCATTACCGTCGGTACATTTGGTTTTTCCTGAAACGCCCACCTTACCTGCATCGGCAAATACAAACCAGCGCAAGGTACGGTCATTTTGCGTACCCGGGAAAGGTAAAAACAACTGCAAATTAGCAATTACACGCGTAGAACCACCCAGATAGTCACCCGACTCCAGATCGCGTGGGCCTAATGAGGCACCTTCGTAACCTCGAACGGAGCCGATACCACCCGCATAAAGGTTCTTAATAACCGGGAAAGGCTTCTTGCTGTCAAAACTTTTACCGTAATCGGCACCAAGATTGAAGGCAAGTGTATAGTCTTTACCAAGTGGCAAATAATATTGTTGCTGGGCACTAAGCATATAGTATTTTAGATCGCCCAGGCCAGCAGTTGCCATAAGCGAAGTATAGTAACCTTTAGTTGGCGCCAATGCGCTATCGCGGGTATCTTTGGCCCAACCAAGGTTAAACAGGAATGTATTGGTAGATTCACCATAAATATCCACAAAGTCACGATAGGCTTGTGGAATAATGTGACCGGACTCTTTACTGGGCAATTCGATCTTGTTGTTTTCAAAGGTCAGCCCCATGAAAATACGGTCATTTTCAGAAATCGGCACCCCAAAGTTCATACCAAAACCAATAGAACGGGTACGGTAGTTATCTTCGTCTTGGTCTACGTTTGAGTTATAGGGCCGATCAATACGATAATACAGGGAAGTGGTACGGCTAATACCGCTTGACGTCCAGTAAGGGTCTGTGTGGGTAATAACAGCGGCACGATTGCGTTTGCTGGTATTAACCTGCAGGCCTAAATCGGTACCACTACCGAAAATATTCTCTTGGCTGATACCACCGGTAAATGAAAGTTTATCGGTAGAGCCATACCCTACACCAAGGTTAATCATGCCCGTTGGCTTTTCTTTGACGTCAACAATGATATCGACCTGATCATCGGCACCTGACACGGGAGCCTGTCCAACCTGAACTTCGTTAAAATAGCCCAGACGGTCTATTCGTTCACGGGATGTTGCCAATTGAGCGGCATCATACCAGGCGGCTTCCTGTTGACGTACTTCACGACGGATGACCTGGTCACGTGTACGTACGTTGCCACCAATATCGATGCGGCGCACATAAACACGCTTGCCCGGATCAACAAAGAAAGTCAAGTCGGCTTCGGTTGTGCCAGGAATAGCAACCGGATTGGGCGTTACCGTTGCAAATGCGTAACCCAGCTCACCCAGGCGGGTTTTAATGGCAGCCACTGTATCACGTGCTTTTGAAGCATTGAATACCTCACCGGATTTCGTGGATACCAATGACTCAAGCTCTGTATTCAAGTCAAGCAGATCACCGGCAAGCTGAACTTTGCGTAGCGTGTAAGGTTCACCTTCGCTAACGGTCATGTTGATGGAGATATCTTCCCGGTTGGGAGAAATGGTGACTTGTGGTGGCTCCATGGAAAAATCCAGGTAGCCACGGTCAAGATAGAAACCCTTAATGGTTTCTGTATCCTGCTCTAGTTTTTCTCGTGAATATTTATGTGTACCGGTATACCAGGTCATGAAACCGGGTGTGGTAAGGCTTAACTCATCAAGCAATTCACTTTCTGAAAATGCCTTGTTACCAACGATATTGATATCTTTAATCCGGGAGGAAACACCCTCGTCAACCGTAAAACTGACACCCACCCGGCTATTAGGCAATGGCGTAAGGGTTGAGCTGACATCAACACCATAATGCCCTTTGACAACATATTGCTGACGAATTTCTGTGGTGGCACGATCCAGGAGTGCCGGATCAAGTGCCCGGCCAACACCAAAGCCGACCTCAGACAATGCCTTGGTAATGCCCTTGTTATCAAAAGCACGCATTCCTTCAAAAGTAATGGAGGTAATAAGCGGGCGTTCTATAACGTTGATCTGGACAATATTATTAGCCGTATTGATCTTAACGTCATTAAAAAGCCCCGTCGCATACAAGCGACGGATTACATCTGAGGCCTGTTCTTCGGTAAATGTGTTGCCAATTTGCACAGGCATGTAACTGAATACCATTGAAGGCTCTGTACTTTCCAGGCCTGTAACCTGAATATCCTTGATGACAAAGGGAGGGAAAGCAAATGCAGCATGCGGTATTAATAGCGAGGCGATTAACGTTGGAATCGCTTTTTTTCTTATATATGTCATCGGACGAAAAGACATTAGGACTATCCTTGATTAATATTCAGTTAGAACATAACATGCGATTGTAAGGCAGAAATTCCTTATTTGCCAGTAAAAACCCGTTCTTTAGTACATCTAAAAAATCATAAAACACGGGCAATATCATTTACAAATGCAAATATCATTAAAAACAGCAATAATGAATAGCCGATCATCAGGCTTTTTTCCTGTATCTGTTCGGACAAGGCTTTTTTTCTGACTATTTCAATAAGACAAAAAACCATTTGGCCACCATCAAGACCAGGAATGGGGAGTAAATTCAGGACGCCAATACTCACGGTAATAAGCGCGATGAATTCAATAAACTTGTCCAGTCCGACCTGCGCGGATTGACCGGCGTAATCGGCAATAGCAATGGGGCCACTGATATTTTTCCAGGAAAGTTGCCCCATTACCATTTTGCCAAGCATTTTCAGGGAGAACCAGGCGGTATCAAAAGTTTGTACGGTAGCCAGATAAATACTTTCAAAAATGCCGTAGCGCACAGTAAGCGTAGGGTATTGACCAGAAAAAGCCACACCTATTTTACCGACCACCTTGTCATTTTCGTTCGCTTCAGCCCGTGGCGTAATAGTAAGTGATAACTCGGTGTTATCTCTTGATATAAGCAATGGCAGGGTCTCTTCAGGGCTGTTCTGGATAAGTTCAATCAAGCCAATAATGGTTATATCTTCATGGTTTCCTACACGTAAAACCAGATCACCATCACGCAGGCCCGCCTGCTTTCCTGCCCCGCCTTCAAGAACATTGGCGACTCGTGGCTTTGGTGCCATCAGGGCAAGACCAGCCTGTCCCATTAAATCAACACCTTCCAAGGTGCCGGTTACTTTGGGAAACTGTATGGCTGCATTGCGCGTTACGCCATTTTCAGTCTGAAGTTCTAGCGTAGTTGTAGATCCTGTAGTAAGTGGCTCGAGCAAGGCCAAACGGGCTTCAGCCCACCCTTGCACCTTAACCCCGTCCACCGCCAGCAACCTGTCTCCGCCTTGTATTCCTGCCACATAGGCGGCAGTATTGGGCTCGGGCTGGGCAAGATACGGCATGGGTTCTGTCGTACCACTTATTTTCATGCCAGAATAAATAATAATGGCCAATAAAAAGCTAAAAAACGGACCCGCGCCAAAGATAACAAACCGTTGCCAGGCAGTTTTCTGGCTAATGGCCTGCGCAGCTTCCCGTGCAGTTGCTCCTGCCGGTGGCTCTGCAAGCGGCTTGACATACCCGCCTAGCGGCAAGGCCGATACGGCCCATTCGGTGCCGTGTTTATCTGTTTTTCTGAAGAGGACTTTCCCAAAACCCAGTGAAAACCGCTCTACCCTTACGTTGTAATAACGGGCTGCAAGATAATGCCCCAGCTCATGGAAGACAACCACGATACTGATGGTAATAATAAAGAAAAGCAGATTTAAAAACATCAAGATCCTCGGGCAGGTCAATGGGTATTGTTTAACAGTTCACTGGTATGGCTTCTGGTTAGGGCATCAAGTTCGAAGACATCATCTATATGAGCTAATGATCCCTTGACAGTTCCTGCAAATCCATCAAGCATCTTTTCAATTGTAACGGCAATGTCGGTAAACTTTATTTTGTTTTTCAGGAAATAATCAACCGCTATTTCATTCGACGCATTAAGCACCACACAATCCGATTGGCTTGATTTCAGCGCATCAAAAGCCAGCTTCAGGCAGGGAAACCGTTGGTAATCAGGCAACTCGAAATTAAGCTGCAATAGACGGGACAAATCAAAATTTTCGGTATTATTTTCAATTCTGTCAGGGTAACCTAGCGCATATGAGATGGGAATACGCATATCTGGATTACCCAATTGCGCCAGCAGTGAGCCGTCAATATATTCAACCATTGAATGAATTGTGCTTTCAGGATGAACCAGAACATCAATTTTTGAGGCATCAACATCAAACATCCATTTTGCCTCGATAACCTCTAGTCCTTTATTTAACATAGTGGCCGAATCAATGGATATTTTTCTTCCCATGGACCAGTTTGGATGTTTGCACGCCTGTTCCGGGGTTACTGCAGAAAGCAGTGAAGGATCTGTATTACGAAACGGCCCACCAGAAGCAGTAAGAACAAGACGCTTTACCTGTGAGTTGTTCTGGCCGCCAGGTAAACACTGAAAAATCGCATTATGCTCACTATCAAGCGGTAACAAAGTGGCATTGTTTTTTTTAACGGTTTCCATAAACAGGGAACCGGCAGCAACCAGCGCTTCTTTATTGGCCAGCAAAATTCGCTTGCCAGCCTGCGCAGCCGCAAAGGCAGATGGCAAACCCGCCGTTCCCACAATTGCGGCTACGACCGTATCAACTTCTGCGTCACGGGCAGTCTCACATAACCCTTTAGAACCCACACGAATTTCAGGCATGGCCATATTTGCAGGCCAACGTTCCCTGAAGGTTTTTTCAGCGGCCTCATCAGGAACAATCACAACCTTTGGATGATGAACCAGGGAAAGCGCCAGCAATTTTTGAATGCGGCTATACGCACTAAGTGCATAGACGGAAAAACGGCCTGCATGTTTGCCAATGACATCCAGCGTACTATCACCAATGGAACCGGTGGCACCAAATATCGCTATGTTTTGCATAATAAATTAATAAATAAGTAAATACCAGATCAACATTGCAATCGGACTGACTGACAATACCGAATCCAGTCGATCCCAGACACCGCCATGCCCCGGCAATAAATGACTGGAATCTTTGAAACCTGCCCGGCGCTTCATGAGCGACTCATACAGGTCTCCAAAAATGGAATAAACAGCCAGCAACAAACCCACCACCGAGATTAGTAAAATAGAAGATTGTTGCAGCATGACATGGGAAAAACTGTTCTCTATGAATGCACTGGCTATCATCCAGATAATGGATGCCAAAATACCGCACAAGGCACCTGAACGGGTTTTCCCGGGGCTGATTTTAGGTGCAAGCTTTGCACCACCAAAGAATCTGCCTCCGAAATAGGCAAAAATATCGGCACACCAAATAAGAACCAAATAAGAAAAAACGAACCAAGCGCCATGTATAGCATACATAGTAATAATGGCATACCATGTTGTCACAATGGTAATAAAACCAAACAAGGCATGAAAGAAATTTTGTCCGCCCGGATCCATTTGTGCCCGATAAAGCACAATCGGTATAACCAACAGCCAGGCCAGCGCACTAATCACCACAAAAAACAGGCCCACCTTGTTGAGGATAGAATAGAACGACGTACCGGCAACCATCATATCGGGAAGAAAAATGGAACCGGTTAAAAACAGTATGAATAGCGCAACGGCACCCACATATTCGTGCCCTTTACCACGGCTTTCTTTTGGCAAGGCAAGCCGCAACCATTCCCAGAATGCTGCGGCTGCGGCGATACTGACAAAACCGTTAAAATATACTGGGTTAGCCATTGAAACAGCGACGATTAAAACCGCCAGAAGAACAATGGCCGTTATAACTCTTTGGCCAAGCATGAGTGCCCCCTTGTTATTTTGTTTTAAGCTGGGCACTGGTTCGCCCAAATCGGCGTTCCCGGCTCCGGTACCACTCAAAAGCCAACTCCAAATCTTCTTCCTTGAAGTTGGGCCAATAAGTATTGGTAAAATAAAGCTCCGTGTACGCCAGTTGCCAAATCATGAAATTTGAAATACGGCTTTCACCGCCTGTCCTGATGAACAGGTCAGGCTCGGGTGCCCAGGACATGGCAAGATAACTGTTAAACAATTGCTCATTGATTAACTCTGGAGAATGGACTGCTTGTGGATTTTCGGCTACAAGACGCCTCATTGCCTGCAAGATATCCCAACGGCCACCATAGTTGGCCGCAATCGTCAGGATCATTGTGGTATTGGTGCTGGTTTTTTCTTGCGATTGAAGAATGAGTTGCTGTAACTTTGGCTCAAACTGAGACAAATCACCTACAACTTTCAAGCATATACCATTTTTATTCAGACGTTTGACTTCCCTCTCTAGCGTACGAATAAAAAGCCGCATGAGCAAAGAAACTTCATCTTTCGGGCGACGCCAGTTTTCTGAACTGAATGCAAACAAGGTCAGGTAGCTGACGCCGCTTTTTACACAGTGCTCGACAACTTTACGTACGGCTTGCACACCACGAACATGCCCTGCTGTCCGTGGCAGTTTTCGGTCGGTTGCCCAACGGCCGTTGCCATCCATAATAATGGCAATATGTTTTGGCACACCATGGGTTTCCGGAATATCAAGTGTCGAGCTTAGAATCATTAGCTGGTTTCAATAAATGTAAATATTATGAATAATAAGCCAATGCTTAAACTTTCATGATCTCGGCTTCTTTTTGGGAAACCAGCGTGTCGATTTCAGAAACAAATTTATCCGTCATTTTCTGGATGTCATCTTGGGCGCGACGCTCATCATCTTCGGAAATTTCTTTGTCCTTGACCAATTTCTTGAAGGTATCATTGGCATCCCGGCGCAGATTACGAATGGCAATCTTCGCATCTTCGCCTTCATTCTTGACGACTTTACTCAGATCACGGCGACGCTCTTCTGTTAAGGCCGGCATCGGCACCCGCAAAAGCTCACCTAGCGCAACAGGATTCAGGCCAAGGTCCGATTCACGAATAGCCTTTTCCAGAGGAGCAGCCATTTGTTTTTCCCAAGGTTGCACACTTAGCGTACGGGCATCAATCACATTAACCGCGGCAACCTGGCTGACAGGAACCATTGAACCGTAATAATCAACCTGTACATGATCAAGCAGCGCGGCAGTGGCGCGACCGGTACGAATTTTTGATAAATTGTTTTTCAGCGTTTCAATGGATTTGTTCATCCTGGTTTCAGCTGATTTTTTTACTTCTGAAATACTCATTACATATCCTTTATACGTGAACTAACGTGCCTTCATCTTCACCGCATATTGCTCTTTTCAGAGCACCTGGCTTGTTAATTGAAAAGACCATAATTGGCAGTTTCTGATCACGACACAAGGCAAATGCCGTTGCATCCATGACTTCAAGCCGGCGGGAAATTGCCTCATCAAAACTGATACGGGAGTATCTTGTGGCAGTAGGATCTTTATTGGGATCAGCAGAATAAATACCATCTACTTTTGTGGCTTTCAAGACAATTTCAACCCCCATTTCAGCACCACGCAATGCTGCAGCGGTATCGGTGGTGAAAAATGGATTACCTGTCCCTGCAGCAAAAATAACCACTTTTTTCTCTTCGAGATAACGCAATGCCTTAGGGCGAATATAAGGCTCAACCACCTGGTCGATATTCAGGGCAGATTGAACCCGTGCTACCACACCGTGATTTTTAAGCGCGTCTTGCAGGGCAAGCGCGTTCATTACCGTTGCCATCATGCCCATATAGTCTGCAGTTGCCCTGTCCATGCCTTGTGCGCCAGGTGCCACGCCGCGGAAAATATTACCCCCGCCAATGACAATAGAAAGCTCTATACCCATTTTTGCAACTTCAGCAATTTCTTCTGTCATACGTATAATCGTTGCTCGATTAATACCATACGCATCTTCGCCCATTAAGGCTTCACCAGAAAGCTTTAAAAGAACGCGTTTAAATTTATTGCCATTCATGCCAAGGCATCCTTAAAAAAATTAACATGCTATTGTAACAAGTCTGGGGCAAGACTTTTGCAGTTTTCAAAAATAATCCCCTCAAAAGGGGATTATTTTCGGCAGGCCTAATTGCTTGAATTAGTTACCGGTAGCGGCAGCCACTTCAGAGGCAAAATCACTAACTTGCTTCTCGATGCCTTCACCAACCACAAAGATCGCAAAGCTGGAAATAGAGGCTTTGTTTTCTTTCAGCATTTGCTCAACGGTTTGTTTGTCATTTTTAACAAATGGCTGGGTCAACAAGGTAACTTCCTTAAGGAATTTGGCAATAGAACCCTCGACCATTTTAGTAACGATCTCTGCGGGTTTACCAGATTCAGACGCTTTTTGCTCGGCTACGGAACGCTCTTTTTCAATTTCCTCAGCAGGAACACCTGTAGCATCGAGGGCTTTAGGCTTTGTTGCCGCAATGTGCATGGCCAGGTCTTTACCCACTTCCTGGTCGCCAGAGAACTCTACTAGCACACCAATACGGCCACCGTGAACGTAGCTGGACAACAGGTTTTCTGTTGCGATACGCTGGAAGCGGCGAATAGACATGTTTTCGCCGATTTTACCGATTAAGGCTGAGCGCGTGGACTCTACGGTACCTTCAGCAAATGGCAGCGCAGACAATGCCTCAACGTCAGCGGGATTTTCTTTTGCCACCAACTCTGCCATCTGATTGACAAAGTTTATGAAGTCATCATTTTTAGCAACGAAATCGGTTTCGCAGTTAATTTCAACCACAGCCCCGGTCTTGCCATCTTCAGCAATGTACAGACCAACCAGACCTTCAGCTGTAACACGTGAAGCGGCCTTACTGGCTTTGCTACCCAGTTTGACACGCAAAATTTCTTCAGCGCGATCCATATCACCATCAGCTTCTGTTAGTGCTTTTTTACACTCCATCATGGGCGCATCTGTTTTCTCGCGCAGTTCCTTTACCATCGCAGCAGTAATCGCAGCCATTTTCACTCCAGTATTTTTAAAGTCGCCCCGACTAGGCGGGGCGAATTGAATTTACAAATATAATTGATCAGCCTTACGGGATCAATCAACGGCACACCCGATTTTCATGACAAATGAATATCGGGCAAGATGCCGCCTATTAGTTGTTGTCGTCTTCCTGAACTTCTTCAACGAACTCTTCCTCACCCTCAACAATGGTTTCAACCAAACCATTCAGGCTTTGCTCTCGACCTTCAAGGCAGGCATCAGCCACGCCTTTTGCATAAAGAGCGATAGCTTTGGCAGAGTCATCGTTACCAGGAATAACATAATCAATGCCATCTGGTGAGTGATTGGTATCAACCACGGCGACCACGGGGATACCCAGTGTACGGGCTTCCTGGATGGCAATTTTGTGGTAGCCCACGTCAATAACAAACAACACATCGGGAAGGTTGTTCATATCCTTGATACCACCGATGGACTTGTTCAGTTTTTCCAGTTCGCGATCGAACATCAGGGCTTCTTTCTTGCTCATGCGCTCGGTGCTGCCATCAGCAACAGCCGCTTCCATTTCTTTCAGGCGCTTGATAGAACTTTTGACCGTTTTAAAGTTGGTCATCATGCCGCCCAGCCAGCGGCTGTCAACATAAGGCATGCCTGCGCGTGCGGCTTCAGCTGCAATGGTTTCACGTGCAGCACGTTTTGTACCAACAAACAAGATCTTACCGCCACGGGCAGCTGTCTGGCGAACAAATTTCATTGCTTCCAGGTAGTTACCGACGGTTTTTTCCAGGTTGATGATATGAATTTTGTTACGGCTACCAAAAATGTATTGAGACATTTTGGGATTCCAGTAACGGGTTTGGTGACCAAAGTGTACACCTGCTTCCAGCATTTCACGCATTAATGACATGATATAAAACTCCAAAGGGTTAGTTCCTGTGTATTTTCAGTATTGACCTTATCTTTTAAAATCAACACCCTAGGAAAAAATACACGCGATTTACTACATAATCAAAAATAAAAATAAATGGTACAATCCATACTTTTATTACTTCTTACCCGACAATTTCAGGTAAGCCCGCCATTGTACTATCTTTTTTATAATTTACTCAAGCAGTTATGCCAATTTTAACAAATCAAAATGACATCGACCAAATGAGGGACGCCTGCCAAACAGCCGCCTCTGTACTGGATTATATTGCACCTTTTATCAAGGCAGGTGTAACAACCGGTGAGATTGATCGCCTGTGCCTTGATTACATGATCAATGTCCTAAAGGTCAAATCAGCCACTATCGGCTATGCCCCACCTGGACACCCGCCTTATCCTGGAAGCGTATGCATTTCAGTCAATCATGTCATTTGCCATGGCATTCCTGGTGACAAAAAACTCAAGAACGGAGACATCCTTAATATTGACGTTACGATTATTAAAAACGGCTGGCATGGTGACACCAGTCGCATGTTTTATGTAGGCCCTCCTTCTATTCTGGCAAAACGTCTTATAGAAAATGCCTATGAGTGCATGTGGCTGGGTATCCAGCAAGTTAAACCCGGTGCAACGCTTGGTGATATTGGCCATACGATCCAAAAACATGCTGAATCCAACGGGTTTTCTGTCGTTCGTGAGTACTGCGGACACGGTATAGGCCGCAATTTCCACGAAGAACCCCAGGTCTTGCATTTTGGCAAACCCGGAGAAGGCCTGAAGCTGGAAAAAGGCATGGTCTTTACCATAGAACCCATGATTAACGCAGGGCGCAAAGAGTCACGCATATTGGCCGACCAATGGACCGTGGTGACTCGCGACCACAGCCTTTCAGCCCAATGGGAGCATACTATTATTATCACCGACACTGGCTACGAAGTTCTTACCACTTCTCCCGACATGCCGGCACCACCGGCTTTTATCAAGCAATAAAAAATGAATATTCCCAGCAAAGCTTTACTTGTCAAACAACAGCTCAATGAACAACAAAAGCATTTGTTCAATTTATACAGGCAACAAAAAATAAGACCGGATACTTTGCTGGTATCACTTCGTAAAGTCATCGACCAGGCTTTCAAAAATCTGATCGAGTTCCATCCACTTCCCCAAAATGCGGCCCTATGTGCCGTAGGCGGTTATGGCCGAGGTGAACTGTACCCGTTTTCAGATATTGATATCCTGATTCTCCTTAAAGAAGATCCCACTCCACAAGAAAAAATCGCGCTTGAGTCATTTGTTGCCCTGCTATGGGATCTTGGCCTTGAAATTGGTCATAGCGTCCGAACGATTAATCAATGCCTTGAAACTGCCAAAACAGATATAACCATAGAGACCTCATTGCTGGAATTGCGTTTTGTGCTGGGCAACCGAAAACTGGCCCTTGAACTGGAGCGGCAATTTCATGGCAGGCTAAATCCGCGCGAATTCTTTCTGGCTAAAAAACTTGAATTACAACAACGTCATGCCCGCTTCAGCGACACCCCCTACTCTCTTGAGCCCAACTGCAAAGAATCACCTGGTGGCCACAGGGACATGCAGCAAATACACTGGCTGGCACAGGCTGCCAGAATGGGAGCCAGTTGGCGCCATCTGGTTACCGCAGGCTTAATGACTGATGACGAATCCAGCAAACTAAAAAAAGCCGAGCAGGAATTCAAGCGCCTGCGCATTGAGCTTCATTTGCTGGCCAATAAACGTGATGATCGCCTGTTGTTTCATACGCAACCCATCTTGGCAGAAATTTACAAAATAAAACCCCAGGGCAGCAAGCGCCCCAGTGAAGTGCTCATGCAGCGGTATTACAACTCGGCTCGTATTGTTTATCAGCTCACTCAATTCATGATGCAAAATTTTCAGGATTATTTTTTCCCGGTCACCAACCCCAGGATCATTGATATTGATGAAGATTTTTGCAGCATCCAGCAAAGACTGGACATCAAGGCTGATGACGCCTTTGAACGCAAGCCCCAGCTACTGTTAAAGTCGTTTCTGGTTATGCAGCAACATCCCGAACTAAGCGATATGACCGTTCGTACGCAGCGCGCCATCTGGAGTTCGCGCTTCAGGATAGACGCCCAATTCAGGCGCAATCCGGTTAACCGCTGGCTGTTTTTACAAATCCTGCAATCTCCCACCGGCATCGTACATAACCTGCGACGCATGACCATGCTTAATGTGCTCCCCATGTACATCCCTGCATTTAAAAATGTGGTTGGTCAGATGCAACATGACTTATTCCATGTATATACCGTAGATCAACACACATTAATGGTTATTCGCAACCTGCGACGCTTTACCATGCCCGAACACGCCCGCGAATACCCCCTGTCCAGCCATCTGATTGCTTCTTTTGAAAAACACTGGTTGCTATATGTGGCCGCCCTGTTTCACGATATCGCCAAAGGGCGTGGTGGCGATCATTCTGAACTGGGTGCGCTTGAAGCACGAAAATTCTCCAAAGATCACAAGCTTGAGCCAGAAGACGCCCGCTTGGTTGAGTTCCTGGTTGAAAACCATCTTGTCATGTCCAGAGTTGCTCAAAAACAGGACTTATCAGACCCGCAAATTATCCAGAATTTTGTTGATTTAGTAAAATCAGAGCGCAGCCTGAGTGCGCTTTATCTGCTTACTGTGGCTGATATCCGCGGCACCAGCCCTAAAGTCTGGAGCGCCTGGAAAGGTAAACTGCTTGAAGATTTATATCATCGCGCATTGGCTGCCCTGGGCGGTGCGCAATTGGATCGCAGCAGTATTTTGGCACAACGAAAAAATGAAGCCATGGCCTTAATCTGTCTTGCCGGCCTTGACGATGAAGACCGCGAAGCATTCTGGTCAAAAATGGATGTTGCCTACTTCTTGCGCCATGAACCCCAGGAAATTGCCTGGCATACCCGGCAACTATATAAGACTGCTTCTACTGAACAGACCGTTGTGAAAGCCCGTCCCACTGAAAAAAACGAAGGGATTCAGTTATTGGTCTACACCAAGGACAAGGAAAACCTGTTTGAACTGATTTGTTCCTATTTCTACGAAAACCAGATTAACATTCTTGATGCCCGTATCCATACCAGCAATGACGGCTACGCGCTAGACAGCTTTATCATTGAGAGCCCGATCTTTGGAGAAGATACCCGTTCTTATGTGCCCATTATCGAACACGGCCTGGTTAATAAAATCACCAAAAAATTACTGGGGAATTTTCAGTGCGACCTCATCAGAAGAAGCCAACTCAACATGACCGCGGGCATTCGCCGGTCCCGTACCTTTCCTGTTGTACCCAGTATAGAATTACAACCGGACGAGCAAAGCAGATCATGGCGACTTTCAATTACAGCCACCGATACACCAGGTATACTATATAGCCTCGCTGTCACTTTCAGCAGGCATAATATCAATCTTCAAATGGCCAAAGTCATGACGCTGGGCGAACGTGTGGAAGACGTCTTCATCATCGATGGCGTAGCACTTGAAAATCCGCGTACGCAACTTCTGTTTGAACGCGACCTGCTTGAAACCCTGAAAACCATTACTTATCCGGATACCCGCATCAAATGATGATTAACGAGTATGTTTATTTTATCGGCCGCAGTTTTCTGTTTGTTGTTGGCACCTTGCTCCCTATTGTAAATCCACCTGCAGTAACACCTATATTTTGGGCTATGACCAGTGGCGCCAGCAACTCAACCCGCGCCTTGCTGGCCAAAAGAATTGCCATTAACGTGCTTATTATGCTTATTTTTGCTACGGTGGCGGGCAATGTTATCCTGAGTTTTTTTGGCATTTCCCTGCCTATTGTAAGCGTAGCCGGAGGGCTGCTGGTGGTAGCCAGCGCATGGCAATTACTTAATGCCAAAGATAACGATACGGTCCATGCAGAAAAACTGGCCGAACAATTCACGCTGGAAAAAGTTAAGGCCCATGCTTTTTTTCCTTTAACTTTCCCTATCACTTGTGGCCCTGGTAGCATTGCTGCCGCCATTACGGTTGGCGCAACCTTGCAAAGCGCCAGTCCTACTGACAGTCTGCTTAATTTAACAGGCACCTTAACGGGGATTATCGTTGTGGCAGTGGTGGTCTATCTCTGCCTGCGATATGCGGCTCAATTTCTTTATAAGCTGGGCTCAACAGGAACCGCTGTTTTCATGCGCCTTTCCGCCTTTATCCTGTTTTGCATTGGCGTACAAATCGTCTGGAATGGTGCTTATGAGCTTATAATGTCCCTTTCAGGCGATATTGCCAAACTTAAACCCTAAGAGCAAAGTCATTCATGATACAAAAAACATTAAATTTCATTGCCTTAGCCTGCCTGTCTGCGGTGGGCATTGCCTTGTTTTCGCAGCACGCCCTTGACATGCCTCCCTGTGCATGGTGCGTCTTGCAACGCCTGATATTTTTGTGCATTGCGGCAGTATGCCTGCTGACTAATTTCATCAATGCCGGGGCTATCAAGCGAATAGCAGCATTGACTAGCGCAGGATTAGGTATTAGTGGTATTTTTGCCGCCTGGTACCAATACAGCGTGGCCGCTGAAATGTTTTCCTGTGATCTGACTTTTGCCGACCAATTCATGTCGCGAACCACCGGCCTGGATGGCGCCATACCCTGGCTGTTTGGCATTTATGCCAGTTGCATGGACGCCCGGGTAGAATTCTTTGGTATTGAATACGCACTGTGGAGCCTGCTGTTATTTGCAGTCATTGTAATTGCTTCTTTGGCAGTATTATTCATAAAAAATAACACTGCCAGATAAAAACAATTTAGTTGTTAGCGCCGTTATTGGCCGCATACCCATATTGAATTGCAAACCACCCTGTGGCTCTGAATTATTATCCTCTTGGTGGCGGCTGTCATGCAGACGTTTTAGATAGGCTTCGTCTATATCACCCGTCACATATTTTCCGTCAAAACAAGAAGCCTCATATTGGCTAATAGTTGGATTCAAATCATGAATGGCCCGTTTAAGATCGGCAAGATCCTGATAAACCAGGCCATCGGCACCAATTTCTCTGGCCACTTCCTCGGGCGTTCTTCCATTAGCAATCAGGTCATCTTGTGAAGGCATGTCAATGCCATACACATTAGGGAAACGCACGGCTGGCGCAGCAGATGCAAAATACACCTTGTTGGCACCCGCTGCCCTGGCCATATCCACAATTTCACGACTTGTCGTGCCACGTACAATAGAATCATCAACCAGTAAAATATTTTTACCTTTAAATTCCATGCCCATGGCATTTAATTTTTGACGTACTGATTTTTTACGTACTGCCTGTCCAGGCATAATAAATGTACGCCCGACATAACGGTTCTTGATAAAGCCTTCACGGTATTCCAGTTTCAGGTGAGAAGCCAGTTCCATGGCGGCAGGTCGGGAAGAATCAGGGATTGGCATCACCACGTCAACATCGCTTAAACGCAATTGCTTGGCAACCTTGATGGCCAGATACTCCCCCATTTTAAGACGGGCGTTATAAACGTTTATCCCATCAATGGTTGAATCAGGTCGGGCGAAATAGACATACTCGAACAAACAGGGCGTCAAGACAGGATTTTCAGCACATTGTTGTGACGACACATTCCCATCAAGATCAATAAAGATCGCCTCACCTGGCTGTATATCGCGAACAAAATCAAATCCGATACCTTCGATGGCTACAGATTCTGACGCGACAATCCACTCGGCCCCCTGTTCGGACTCCGAGCGACCCAGGCATAAAGGACGAATGCCAAACGGATCACGAAAAGCCAGCATGCCGTAGCCTGAAATATTGGCAATAACGGTATAGGCGCCTTTTACCCGTTTATGAACCGCCGCCACTGCCTTGAAAATCGTGTCAGTATCTAAAGATATGCCATGTGCTGCATTTTGCAGTTCGTTGGCAAGGACGTTGAGCAGGACTTCCGAGTCGGAATTGGTATTAATGTGGCGACGATCCACCTTAAACAGCGACTCGCGTAATTCACGCCAATTGGTCAGGTTGCCATTATGGGCAAAAGTAATGCCAAATGGTGCGTTAACATAAAAAGGTTGCGCCTCTTCGAGACTGTCACTTGAGCCAGCCGTAGGGTAACGTACCTGGCCGATGCCGGAATTGCCGGGCAATGACCTCATGTTACGTGTTCTGAACACATCCCTAACCAGGCCATGCGCCTTGAACATATTAAAATTATTGCCATTTGCCGTTGCTATACCCGCAGCATCCTGACCGCGATGCTGCAATAAAAGCAAGCTGTCATATATCAATTGATTAACAGGAGAGCGACCGACGATCCCGACTATTCCACACATATTGTGTATACCTATTTTTAACGATGAAAACTACTGATAAGGCAGGTAAGACCCCACATCTTCGGGCAACAACAGCGTGATCTGTTTGACCAGATTGACTGCAGGCCCTGAAAAACGTGCATTTACCCACCATTGTTCCTCAGGAAACGCAGTGTATCCTGCTATAACCACCAGCACAAGAACAATAAGAATGCCCCGTGCCAGGCCAAATAAAATACCAAGCCCCCGATCGGCTGGCCCAAGACCCGTTTTTTCAATGAGCGTCCCGAGAGTCAGGTTAAGCAAACCCACCACCAACAAAACACCAATAAAGGTCAAGCCATAACCAATGCCCATGCTTAAAAGAGAGTTATCTATTAATGTCTGGAACCAGGGGTATACATGGGGCCCCCACCAGACCGCGCCAATAAACGCAGCGACATAGGCAATCAAGGAGAAAAACTCTTTCAGGAATCCCCTTAACAATCCCAGCAAGCCGGACGCCGCAACGATAGCCAGCGCGACATAATCAAATTCGGTCACAATGTTTAATTGGATGAAATAAACCCGTTATCGTAACCTAGCGTACGCAAACGGGTTTGAGCTGCCTGTGCAGCTTCGCGTGAATTGAATGGCCCTACGCGGAGGCGGTATTGCTGTTTACCATTAACCATCGCACTTTGCACATAGGCATTGGAAACACCCGAATTAATTAATTTTCCACGCCTGTCTTGTGCGTCTTTGGAAGACGAATAAGAGGCAATTTGCAAAGAGTAATTGCCACTGGTTACCTTGGTTGAACTTTTGGGTTTGACAGAAGGGCTGCGTCCCTCTAGCAATGCCAGGGCACGTGAACCATCATCGGTGCGTTCAGTCTCTTTGATGGTAATCCGATTATCGGACTTTTTAATCTCAACCGGCTTGGTCCGTTCGGGCGCCTGTTTTTTAACCACTTCTTTAGACTCTGACTGACGATCTGGCGCTGTGGACACTTGCTCAGTCAAGTTTTTTGTACGGTTAGCTGACGCTGTTGCAGTGCCAGAGGCCACTGATTCGACTGGCGTATCCTGTGTTTGCCCGGAAATCAGGGCAGTGTCGGATGCAACCGAACCGGTTACTTGTATATCTCCGGAAACGGTGCCATCTGTATTGACAAGCTGGGAGGTTGAGACGCTGCCATTGGACTCAACACCGGGAGCAGTAATTACCGACAGGGTACCCGCCACGTTTGAATCGTTATGGCCCCCTGCAACCAAAGGAGCCACTGATGGCAGCTGCTGAATATTGGGCGTGTCATTTGAGTCAAGAATAGCAGGAACCACGATAATTGCCAAAATAATCAATACAATGGCACCCACCAGCCGGTTACGAGCCTTGGCCTTAAGCGCCTGCTGCTCTGATTCGCTTATGCGTGTACGTGACCGATGGAGCTGACCCTGGTTATTTTGTGAATTGAACAATCCCATAAAAATCCTTGTTGAGCGTTAACTTGGCGGCTAACTTACCCTTTATTTAATTTTTGCATAACAGTTGCCACCGTTACAAATGAACCAAAGACCACAACCCTATCATTGTCAGTCATTTTTTCTTGTGCCGCTTCATAGGCACTTACTGGCGTATCATAGACCATAACGGTTGGCAAACCATCTTGATCGGCAGGAAAAAGAGCCTTGATTTTATTGGCAATTTCCTGCCCCGATCGTGCCCGGTCACCGGGCAAACTTGCACAATACCAGTGATCGATGCGCCGGCCCATATTTTTCAGGACTTCATCACAATCCTTATCATTTAGCATCCCGATAACACCATGGGTATATGGGAAATAAGCCATGCCGTCAAGGTTATGGGCCAAAACCGCAGCGGCGTGCGGATTATGGGCCACATCAAGAATCACGGTTGGCTGGCCGGGCAATATCTGGAATCGACCCGGTAATGATGCTTGCAACAAGCCTTCACGGATAGCCTGAATGGGAACTGCCAGACGATCACGCAGGGATTCTATGGCCGCCAGTGCGGCAGAAGCGTTTAACAGCTGATTACCACCACGCAGGGCCGGATAGGCCAATGCATTGCGCCGTTGCGTGCGTCCGGCAAACGCCCATTGCTGTTTATCACCAGAATAATTGAAATCTTTGCCAAACAGCCATAGGTCGGCACCTATATTGTTGGCGTACTCAAGCAGGGATTGAGGAGGCTCAGGGTCGCTGCAAATAGCGGGCTTTCCTGCCCTGAAAATATGCGCCTTTTCAAATCCGATTTCTTCACGGGTATTGCCCAGCCACTGAGTATGATCTACATTTACGCTGGTAACAATAGAGCAGTCGGCATCAATAATATTGACCGCATCAAGCCGGCCACCCAGACCGACTTCAAGCACGGCCACATCAACATTATGCTGTTTGAACAACAACAAAGCCGCCAGCGTTGTGTATTCAAAATAAGTCAGGGAAATTTCACCACGCGCCTTCTCGATATGGGCAAGTTGCGCAATGATGGCTGCATCATGAACAATATTGCCATCTAAACGAATACGCTCATTGAAATGAATTAAATGCGGTGAGGTGTACATACCAACAGAATAACCGGCCGCCAGGTAGATGGATTCAAGCATGGCACAGGTAGAACCCTTGCCATTGGTACCACCTACAATAATTTTTACACTGGACGTATTGATTTCCAGGCGCTTGGCCACTTCACTAACGCGATCCAGACCCATGTCAATGGAAGTTGAATGAATGGATTCAAGATAAGCCAGCCATTCATCAAGGGAATGCTGTTCTGTAGGTACGGCAATCATTGCAATAATTTTAAATACTTAACGGTTAATAGCTTATTTTAAGCGACACCAAGAAAAAACTCTCTTATTTTCCAGAAAACCGGAAAATAAGAGAGCGTTAATCCTGACACGAAACGGTATTATTTACGCCTGACAGGCGGTAAATCGGTGCAGCTGCCATGTGCGGCTTCTGCTGCCATACCAACAGATTCACCCAGTGTTGGGTGTGGGTGAATGGTTTTGCCAATATCTACGCTATCAGCACCCATTTCAATGGCCAGAACCACTTCACTGATTAAATCGCCGGCACCGGTACCAACAATAGCACCACCTAAAATGCGATGGGATTCGGCATCAAAAATCAATTTGGTAAAACCTTCGTCACGGCCATTGGCAATAGCCCTGCCTGAAGCCGCCCAAGGGAAGACCCCTTTCTCGATTTTGATACCCTCTTTTTTGGCTTGTTCTTCGGTAAGGCCAACCCATGCCACTTCAGGATCGGTATAGGCCACAGAAGGAATAACACGGGCATCAAAAAAGCTTTTCTGGCCAGCGATCACTTCGGCCGCAACATGCGCTTCATGTACGGCTTTATGTGCCAGCATAGGTTGCCCCACCAAGTCACCAATCGCAAAAATATGCGGTACATTGGTACGCATTTGTTGGTCAACTGAAATAAAG
>Ga0265295_1002730_pt1 | contig 27073 bp, 21 predicted proteins | sample Munlansysbiofilm_FD_192503 | JGI IMG/M metagenome (GOLD analysis project Ga0265295, IMG submission 192503) | Leachate microbial communities from a municipal landfill in Southern Ontario, Canada - Methane capture system biofilm | ecosystem: Engineered > Solid waste > Landfill > Unclassified ... | reverse complement strand
TTATGGGAAATTAAATAGAGAAAAGAAAATTGGTACCGCTGTTGGTACCAATTATATCACATAAATAAATATTTATTAAGCTTTTAGTGGTTTCAGCCCAAGTATTTCCCTTGCTTCTGCAGGAGTCGCTATTTCTCTTCCAAGCTCCTTGGCAAGTCTTACAACCTTTTCTACCATTTCACCGTTGGATTTTGCAAGGACACCCTTCTCTATATAGGTGTTGTCTTCAAAACCGACTCTCACGTTTCCGCCCATAACTATTGCCATGGCAGCTATCGGGAATTGGTTCCTGCCTATACCGGCTGCAGTCCAGGTGGAGCCCTGTGGTATGCTGTCCACCATAAATGCCAGATCCCTTGCAGTAGCTGACATCTGGACCCCAAGAACGAAATCGAAGTGCATGGGGGCTTTAATGAAGCCTTGCTTCTGGAATCTGATGGCATAGTCGATCATGCCCTTGTCAAATACCTCAACCTCCGGCTTAATGTCTCTTTCTATCATGATCCTTCCAAAATTCTTAATGGTTGTTTCTGTGTTTACAAAGATCTCGTCTCCACCAAAATTAAGTGTTCCGCAGTCAAGAGTAGCCATTTCAGGATACAGCTCAGTTGGCTGAAGTCTTTCTTCGTCTGTCATCCCGACAGCACCACCTGTGGACGGCTGGATTATGACATCCGGACACCTTCTTCTGATTTCATCCATTGCAAGCTTAAATCTTTCCTTACTTTGAGTGGGAGTGCCGTCGTCCTCTCTTACATGAAGGTGGATTATGCTCGCTCCTGCTTTATATGCAGCCTCTGCTTCTCTGCCAATTTCTTCTATTGTATATGGCACATTTGGATTGTTTTCCTTTGTTACCTCTGCCCCGCAAATGGCAGCAGTAATTATTAGTTTTTCCATAATAACATCTCCTTTGTATAAGTTGGTTAGTTGGAAAGGGGAAAGGGGAAAACACAAATTGACAATTGACGATTGACGATGAAAGGCTTTGTCATCCCGACCGTAGTGGAGGGATCTCAATTGTGCATTGTGAATTATTTTCTCTTCTTATCCTTCGGTACTACACAGGTTCCTTCAGCTATACATACGATTATCGGTTCTTCCAGCACGTCGCATGCTGATTCGTTTATGTCAGGTCTTGGTACGATAACCTTTCTTGCTTCAAACTTCATCTTTCTTGATGTATTTCCAACGCTCACTATTTCGCCTACTGCCTCGATGTAATCTCCTGCAAAAACAGGCGCCTTGAACTCCACCTTGTCATATGCAACGAAAAGTCCTTCGTCTCCATCCAGCCTTATGAGAAGCTCAGTCGCAACGTCTCCAAACAGACCCAGCATTCTGGCTCCGTCGACAAGATTACCGCCGTAGTGGGCATCGTGTGCACTCATTCTAACTCTGATCATTGATTTTTCCATCAAGATACCTCCCTGTTAATGTTTGTCTCAATTATAACATAGTCCTTGTTTTTATTCCACATGAGAAATCGTTATCCCTTTCATAGCTTGTTGAATACAGGCCTGTTATCTGATATTATGATATCAATGGAACTCAGTGTTTATAATGGGATCAACTGATAAAGGAGGATAAATCATGAAGCTTGAAGGGAATGTATTAGTAGCCCAGGGCGGAGGACCAACCGCAGTCATTAACCAGTCAATGGTGGGTGTAGTACTTGAAGCAAGGAAATTTCCACAGGTTCAGAAGATATATGGAGCTTTGAATGGCGTCAGGGGAATAATAAACGAGGAATTCCTGGACCTTACCCAGGAGACTACCAATAACCTTGAAAAGGTGGCGGGAACACCGTCATCCGCCCTGCTCTCGACCAGAGACAAGCCTGATGATGAATACTGCAACAAGATATTCAAGGTTCTGGAAGCTCACAATATCCGCTACTTCTTTTACATAGGTGGCAATGATTCAGCAGATACAGTAAGGATCGTCAATGAAAAGGCGATGCAGTCAGGTTATGAGCTAAGGGCGATCCATATTCCAAAGACCATCGACAACGACCTTAGGGTCAATGACCATTGTCCGGGTTATGGCTCGGCAGCAAAATTCGTTGCTCAGGCTTTTATGGGAGTCAACCTTGATGTTAAAGCATTAGCAGGGGTATACATAGGCGTGGTTATGGGAAGAAATGCTGGATTTTTGACTGCAGCAGCATCTATGGCTCAAAAATATCCCGATGATGGTCCACATCTCATCTATCTGCCTGAGCGACCCTTCAATGTGGAGAGCTTTATCAATGATGTCAGGGATGTTTACGATAGATACGGCAGGTGTGTTATTGCAGTATCAGAGGGAGTATCTGATGAAAGCGGTACGCCGATAATCGCAAGTCTGACCAAGGATATCGAGGTGGACAGTCACGGCAACGTCCAGCTTTCGGGTACAGGTGCTTTGGGGGATCTGTTGTCTAACCTTATAAAGGAGAAGCTTGGGATAAAGAGAGTTCGAAGCGACACTTTCGGCTACCTGCAAAGATCATTCATTGGGTGTGTATCAGATGTAGATCAGCAGGAGGCCAGAGAGGTTGGCGAGAAAGCTGCTCAATATGCTTTATGGCATAATGTAGACGGATCTGTCACTATCCACAGAACTGGACTATACTCTGTAGACTACAGGCTCACGCAGCTTTCAGAGGTTGCAAGAAATACACGTTCAATGCCCGATGAGTTTATCAACCAGGCCGGAAACGGAGTAACAGAGGCCTTTAAGTATTACCTGCTCCCGCTGTTAGGCTCAAATATGCCTCAGGCACATAGATTAAGAGCCCCAAGAGTCGAGAAGAAACTCAACAAATAGAACAGACAAAAGAGTCGGCGATCACCGGCTCTTATTCTTGCATATGTTCAAATTTAATCGTTTTGTAACTACTATTTTCTCTCCATATGTTAGACTTTATTTGTATCGAGAAAGAGGTGGTCAAGCTGGAAGATCTTATTCAACTGAGGAATCTCAGAAAAATATATAAGATGGGTGATGAAAAGATCATTGCTCTGGACAATATTGACCTTGATATTGGCAAAAAGGAGTTTGTGTGCTTGATCGGAACCTCAGGCTCCGGTAAGAGTACGTTGCTAAATATGATGGCCGGTCTTGAAAAGCCCACAAGAGGGGAAATAATAATAAATGAAATGCATCTGGAGAAGATGGATGAGAAGCAGCTTGCCAAGTTCAGGCAGCTTAACATAGGCTTTGTGTTCCAGTCGTACAACCTTATCCCCACTCTCACAGCCTTGGAGAATGTTAGCCTTGTGCTTACCTTCAGGGGTGTTCCAAAATCGAGCAGAGACAAGGTTGCAGCAAAGATGCTTAAGAATGTAGGCCTTGGAAACAGGCTTCACCATAAGCCCTCGGAGATGAGTGGGGGTCAGCAGCAGCGTGTAAGTATTGCAAGAGCGTTTGTAAGCAATCCCAGGATAGTATTTGCAGACGAGCCGACAGGAAATCTGGACACCAAGACCACCTACGAGGTAATGGACCTGATAACAGGAATGGCAAAGGAATACAGCCAGACACTTGTAATTGTTACTCACGACGTCGAGATATCCGGGTACGCACATAGAGTCATACACCTAAGAGACGGCAGTATTGAGAGGATAGACATCAATAAATCTTCAGAGGAGGAAATAGGATAGATGAAACGATTATTAAGCAGGCTATTGATATTTGCAATAATATTTACGATGCTCCCGGCAGGGGTTTGGGCTGAAGAAGATTTAGCCACATCAAGTCCTTACTACCCAGATCTTATGCTAATAAGCTCTAATTCTATTAGGGCTGAGGCTGGCGATAGGGAAACTATTGAAATAGAATTAAAAAATGTAGGCACTGAAAGGGCTACAAATATAGTAGCCACTCTATATTCTGATGAGACAGGTACTGTTCTGGTTACCGGTTCTTCGAGTAAGAAAATTGATGATATTGGCTTCGAAACTAATAATAATGTAGAGTCTGAATACTTCACTATTGATATTGACGATGATGCTGAGGATGACACTTATCAAATGCGATTAGAAGTAGTGTATTATAATGAATATAACAATGTCGATATTCACCCAGTGAAATACACTCTTTCTAAGACCATCAATGTCCGAGTAACCTCCTCCCCCACAACTCCCGAGTTAATTGTCTCCAGAGTTGATCTTATGCCGGTAATAGTTTTACCTGGTGGAGACTTCATAGTCGGCTTCGAGCTTGAGAATGACGGTGACGGACCAGCAAGAGACATAAAAGCCTCCATAAAAGGACTAACAGTTGACACCTTCTCATTAAGAGCTGGACTTAGCACAAAAACACTTACCTCGATAAACAGAGGCAAGAAGGATTATATATACTTCGAGCTAAAGGCTGCAAAGGGACTCAAAGCAGGAAATTATGAGCTCGAGCTTGAGTACAGCTACAAAGATGATAAGGGAACTAAAATAGGACCGGAAAAAGAAGGGTTCAGCATCCAGGTGGGATCAAATCTGGAGCAGGCGGCAAACCTTTTACTCCAAAACATAACCTATCCTTCAGGGCCTCTGGGTCAGAACAAGGAAGTAAAGGTTTCAATGGAAATAAGAAATCAGGGTCAGTCCATTGCGAAAAATGTCGTAGTAAACGCTGACAGCCAGGAATCGAGCGGACTTGTTCCAAAGTCGCTTAGTACCGCTAAAATAGATGCGATAGCACCAGGCGAGACAGTTAAGGTTGAATTCTTATTCCTGACTGCTCCAAATGCAATGACCAGCAACTACCCGATCAATATTACAGTTGATTACACCGACGATTTGGTATCTCCGGAGTTGAGAGATCAGATTTCGCAAATGATCGGAGTATTTGTAAATGCACCTGATGAGGATGCAAATCTGTCAACTCCGAAGTTAATAATAGATAGATACAGCTTCAGCCCGACAATGGTGGAAGCAGGACAAAACTTTGAAATGTACCTGTCCTTCTATAATACAAACAGCTCGAGGGCTGTAAGAAATATAAAGATTTTCCTCACAGCTGAGGAAGAAACAGATTCAGGCTCAGTATTCACGCCAGTTAACAGCTCCAATACCTTTTATATCGACAGTATCGCACCTAAGGGCAGGGTTGAAAAGACAATAACAATGTTCACCATACCGGATGCCAAAGCGAAGACCTACACCATAACTGCAAACTTTGAATATGAGGACTCTGCAGCCAATCCCTACCAGGCTCAGGAATTCATAGGCATACCTGTAGTTCAGCAGTCGAGGCTTGAGACCGGTGAAGTGGGTTACTTTCCCGAGAGCTATGTAGGTCAGTCGACTCCTGTATCTGTAGAATTCTATAACACTGGAAAGGTAACTCTTTATAACATGATGGTAAAGCTGGAGGGCGACTTCCAGACAGAAAACGGTCAGTATTATGTTGGTAATTTCGACAGCGGAAGCAGCGAGTACTTTGAGGGGTATATTATCCCTATGAATCCTGGCGAGCTTTCAGGGGATATCGTCTTCACATTTGAGGACTCCACAGGTCAAATGCAGGAGGTACGAAAGCCCTTTACGCTTAATGTTATGGATATGATGCCCATGCCTGAGTTCCCTGAGGGTGAGCCTCCATTTGAGGAGCCCATGCCCGAAGGTTCAGGCGGCATAAAGTCCTTCCTCATACCTGCCGGGGTTGCTTTAGCAGCTATAGTTGCAGGTGTGATCTTCTACAGAAATAGGAAGGCAAAAAAAACACCAGAGGAAATGGAAATAGATGAATAGCCTTGATTTAGTCAGAATGGGTGTAAAAAACCTGTGGAGAAGAAAGCTTAGGACCTTTCTTACAGTCCTTGGTGTAATTATAGGCGCAACATCAATTATCGTTATGTTGAGTCTTGGTTTTGGTCTTAGCAAATCCTTTGAGGACCAGATATCCCAATGGGGGAGTCTCACTACAATAAACGTGTACAAACGGTGGGAGGATCCTTCAATGCCCTCCGGCGGTGGAGAACCTGTCAAGCTGGATGACAAGGCAGTTTTAAGCTTCAAGGCACTTCCGCATGTAATAGCGGTAAGCCCCACGCTTGAGGTTTATGGAACGATAATAAATGGAAGATATATCTCAGGAGTTCCCATCAGAGGTGTGGACCCTGATTCAATGGCTGAGTTCGGATTTGAGATAGCTGAGGGAAGGCTGCTTACCAGCAGCGATGAGCTAACCGTGGTATTCGGAAGCCAGATGAAGCAGAACTTCTACGATCCCAAGGCCAGGGTCTGGAGAGAGCCAAAGGTCGATCTTATGAAGGACCGGATGACCATGACTCTCAATCCAAGCTATGGGTGGGAGGATCCGGGAAATAAGGTGGTCTACAAGGAATATAAGATAAAGACTGCAGGGGTTCTTGCAGAGGGCAACTGGGAGTACAGCTATGGTGTGTTCATGCCCATAACCGAGGTCCAAAAGCTCATCAAGGAAAAAGAAAAGGCTGAGGGCGTAAAGCCCAAGCCCGGTCAGGATTCAAGCACTGAATATCAGCAGATAAACGTGAAGGTCGACGACATGAAGAACGTTCAGGAGGTCCAGCTGGCAATAAAGGATATGGGGCATGAGGCATACAGCCTTAATGACCAGCTGGAAGCGATGAAGGAAACTGCAGGTATGATCCAGCTTGTGCTTGGAGGGATCGGTGCAATTTCACTTTTAGTTGCCGCAATTGGCATTACAAATACCATGGTAATGAGTATTTACGAGAGAACAAAGGAAATCGGGATAATGAAGGTAATAGGTGCCTCCATAAATGACATAAAAAGGCTGTTCCTGTTTGAATCAGCCATGATCGGGGTGCTTGGAGGAGTTATAGGGATTGGTTTCTCGTTCCTTTTGTCTTATCTCATCAACCACTTCGGCAGTCAGTTTGGAGGTTTCTTTGGAGCGTCAGGGGGATCAAAGATATCGATCATTCCTGTTTGGCTTGTATTTGCATCCTTGGGATTCTCGGCATTGATCGGGATAATTTCAGGTTATTACCCCGCAAGAAGAGCGATGAATCTTTCGGCCATTGAGGCGATAAGGACGGAGTAACATAAGTGATGTGTTTGAAATAATCGAGGGGTAATACTTTTATCGGACCGCTCACGGCCGCTTGGCCAGGAAATGTCCTCAAAAGTGTTACCCCTCAATCTTCTTCGTGTTAATTGCAACATCCGGTTGAATGTTTATCACTTCCATACTCAGGAAGTCAAAGACCTCCACTACGGTCGGGATGACAAACCATTGTTGATCTCTGGGCGTCAATCGTCAATTGTCAATCGTCAATTATCCTTTCCCCTCTCCAACGCTGCCTTAACGAACTCCCTAAACAAAGGATGGGCTTTTGTCGGCCTTGACTTGAATTCCGGGTGGAATTGGGAGGCGACAAACCACGGGTGGTCCTTGATCTCAATTATCTCTACCAGATCCCCGTCAGGAGACAGACCCGAAAAGCTGAATCCTTTTTCCTCAAACTGTTTTCTGTAAAGGTTGTTGAACTCGTATCTGTGTCTGTGTCTTTCGCTAATAATTTCAGTTCCATATGCTTCCCTCGCCTTAGAGCCTTCCTTCAATACACACGGGTAGGAGCCAAGTCTCAAAGTGCCTCCCAGCTTTGTAATATCTCTTTTATCAGGAAGTATATCGATTATCGGATAAGGTGTATTCGGCTCAAGCTCCGTACTGTTTGCACCAGTTAAGCCTACAACATTCCTTGCAAATTCTATGCTTGCAAGCTGCATTCCAAGACAAAGTCCCAGATAGGGCACCTTGTTCTCCCTTGCATATCGTATGGCTGAGATCTTCCCCTCCATCCCTCTTTGACCAAAGCCCCCAGGTACAAGTATTCCATCTGCCTCACCAAGGAGCTCGGCGGCATTCTGATCCTTGACATCTCTTGAATGTATCCACTCAAGCTTTATCTCAGCATCATTTTCAATACCGGCATGTCTTAGTGCCTCAATGACAGAAAGGTAAGCATCCTTCAGCTCCACATACTTTCCAACAAGAGCAATCCTGACAGATCTGCTTGGATTTGTTGCCCTGTCAACCAGGTATCTCCAACCTGAGAGATCAGGAGCAGTAGATCTTAAGCCAAGGTGCTTGACCACATTTTCGGCAAGACCCTCAGCCTCGAGCAGAAGAGGTACCTGGTATATGCAAGCAGCATCCCCATTCTCGATCACTGAGCCTGGATCAAGGTCTGAGAATAACGCTACCTTATCCTTGATTCCACTGTCCAACGGCTTTTCAGTTCTTAATATCAATACATCCGGTTGTATTCCTATACTTCGAAGCTCCTTTACGCTGTGCTGGGTAGGCTTCGTCTTCAATTCTCCTGCCTTTGAAAGATAGGGTATCAGAGTGACATGGATGTACATAACATTCTCCCGTCCAACGTCATGCTTTATCTGTCTTATAGCTTCAAGAAACGGAAGCGACTCTATATCGCCTACGGTCCCTCCTATCTCAGAGATTATTACATCGACATCCTTGCTTCCTGATGCCTTTATTATCCTCTCCTTGATCTCATTTGTGATATGGGGAATCACCTGGACTGTCCTGCCGTCGTAATCTCCGTTTCTCTCTCGGTTGAGTACTGCCCAATAGACGCTGCCTGTAGTGACACTGCTGTCTGAGTCAAGATTTTCATCAATAAACCTTTCATAATGACCAAGGTCAAGATCTGTCTCTGCTCCGTCCTCAGTAACAAATACCTCTCCGTGCTGGTATGGACTAAGTGTCCCTGGGTCAACGTTGATGTAAGGATCAAACTTCTGGATCGTCACCTTCAGTCCTCTGCTTTTCAGGAGTCTTCCCAGACTGGCTGCTGTGATCCCTTTCCCAAGGGATGACACTACTCCTCCAGTGATAAAAATGTACTTGGTTTCCACTTTGATTCCCCTCCCTCTTTATACACTTTTTAACTTGATTATTTTATCCCAATCACGTTAGTGAGTCAAAGGATTTGAGTGGAATTGCCATTGTTTTTTTGTTGTTTCTCAGTCTGAGAAATACCGGAAAACGAAAAAGCAACGAGACTGTCCCCAAACGACATCGTCAACAGGTATCCCGGTCTTTTCCCGCTCATTTTTCCTCCTCCTGGGAATACATGGATTCCAGCTTCCTGTTAATAAGCTGATCTATCTCCTCTGCAGTCTTATCCATCAGCACCTCGATCCCCTGATCTATATGGTCGATAGCATATATGTGAAACTCACCGTTTCTTACTGCTTCAACCACTTCCTCCCTCAATGTCAGATTGTTTAAGTTTGTTCTTGGTATCAGCACTCCCTGTTTGCCTGTAAGTCCCATTATCCTGCAAACCTGGTAATAGCCTTCGATTTTCTCATTTACCCCGCCTATAGGCTGTATCTCACCCTTCTGGTTCACTGATCCTGTTACGGCTATATACTGCTTGACTGGGACCTCTGAGATAGACGACAGTATCGCATAGAGCTCTGTACTGGAGGCACTGTCACCGTCGACTACTGAATAATTCTGTTCAAAGCCGATCCCTATGGTCAGGCCCAACGGATTTTTCTGAGCATACTTTTGTCCAAGATAGCCGCTTAGAATGAGTACTCCCTTGTCATGTATCCTCCCACTTTGGCGAGCCTCCCGTTCTATGTTGATTACTCCCTTCTCGCCCCTATATACGGTAGCTGTTATCCTGCTTGGCTTTCCGAAGCTGTATTCCCCTGTCCCCATAACAGCCAGTCCGTTGATTTGGCCTACCTCCTCGCCATCCAGATCGATAAGGAGGGTACCTTCGACAAACATTTCATTGAGCTTTTCCTCATACTTGTTGGATCGCTTTATTTTGCCGTCTATTGCTGTCTTCACGTGCTTCTCGGTGATGATCCCGCTACCGTCCTGCTCTGCCCACAGGTCAGCTTCGTATAATATCTCAATTATTTGATTGAACTGAGTGCTTAGCTTTCCCTGGTGGCCGGCAAGCCTTGTGCTGAATTCCACTACTCTTGCCACAGCAGCCTTGTCGAAGGGTCTGATGCCGCTTTCCTTTGTATGGGCAGATATAAATTCTGCCATCCTCCCTATGTTTTCGGGATTCTTCTCCATCTCTATATCGAAATCTGCCATGACCTTAAAAAGCTTCCTGAAGTCGTCATCGTAGTTGTAGAGGAGGCTGTAGGTATAATCATCTCCGATAATGATTACCTTGACGTCAAGAGGTATGGGCTCGGGCTTAAGACTTGAAGTAACGGCCATACCCATAAGGCGATTGTAGTTCTCGATATTGATTTCATTGGTTTTTAGTGACCTCTTAAGCATTTCCTAGGATATGGGGTTATTCAGTATCTCCTTCATTTGGAATACGATATAGCCGCCATTTGCCTGATGGAGTGATCCAGGCTTTATCTGCATGAAGTCTGTTGTCAGGATCCCCATATGGCTCCTGTATTCAATACTTCCCATCAGGTTGTTGTACACCGGGTTTGATTCATTTATGATGGGAGCGTGTTCCAGCTGGCTGTTGTCAACAAAGAGGTTGACCTTGTATCTGATGAAGAAATTATCGTCTGGGGGCATTTGGATATCAAATAGCGAGAAATTCTTCGCTGCCGCCTTAGGCTTGAACTTCTCAATATTCTCAATGATGTCCTTCTCAAGCTCGTTTAAATATATGGCAGTGGAGGGTATGCTTCCATACCTGTTCAGCAGCTTCTTTATGTCATACTGGATAAGCTCCTTTGCCATATGCTCATCCAGCTGAGTTAGATGATCCTCCAGTTCCTCATCCAACAGCCTGAGGTCATTGAACTCTTCGACTGTAGCGATCCTCAGCTCCTCATATTTCTCCATCATCCCCTCGCGCTCTTCAAGCGACAATGAGCCGTATTCCTGCTCGTTTATGGGCTTTCCTTCCTTTAGGGGTATCGATATAAGTCCCTGGTCGCTTGGAGTATATACGAAGCCATACTCCTGGGATTTCTCATTTAGCTTCTTTAAGACCTCACTTTTTTTCTGGTTGGCTATTTTGAATAGGTTGTTTTTTCTGTTCTCATACTCGATCCCTGAAAATGCTTCAGGAATAGTCTTCTTAAAGCCCTCCACCAGGTCCTCTATGTCTTTTTTGAAATTCTTACCCTGACCAGGTTGAAAAGGCAGCGCCTTGGGGGACTCCTTCTTATTGAAATTATAGACGTAGACCCAGTCCTGTGGAACAGGCTGGTTTTTTGCGAAATCACATGCTATGGAATAAGTGAAGCTGCTGCGTCCTGTTCCGCTCAATCCGGCTACATATATATTATAGCCCTTCTTCTTCATCTTAAGTCCAAAGCTTAAGGCATCGACACCTCTATCCTGCCCGATTATCCCCTTAAGAGGCGCGACAGACTCAGTGGTCTGGAAATCAAGAAGCTCCATGTTGCATGGACTGGTCAGCTCTTCCGGCATCAATCTGTACTTATCCTTCATTAGTATCCCTCCCAACTTGTAAACACTCACCTCTTTTATACCCATCTTTTTTTTTGCAAACAAAAAACCAGGCGTATACCTGGTTTAATAGAATGCATTTAACAGCATCGGCACTATCATGGCCACCACCATGATTATGGCCAGCACTACTGATACAGTTCTCTTTGCTTTCATAAAATCATTCCCTTCCAATTCTTATTATCTTAATTTTAAGTGTTTGGTCTTCCAATTTCAATTACTTTCTTTCCCGGTTCTTATAGTTAGCTGCATGATCCCGAGAACCAGTGCGATCGCGATGGCGATTATGGACAGCAGGAACGGGACCCTGTTGCCTATTCCGTATGCAAAGCCTGCAATAAGGGCACCCAGCATTTCGCCCAATGACCTGGAGGCACTGAACAAGCCTGACATAAATCCAGCACCATACTCTGTGCTTTTTACTGCAAAGCTTTGGAGCATTGGGAAAAGCACAGTATGCATAGTAAAGTAGAAAAGACTCCACGCCATGAACGGAATTATACTTGTATTTGCGAATATCATAATTGCACCTAATAGAGTAAAACTTAGGAAAATTACAAAAGCATTCTTTCCCTTGTAGTTTCTTGCAAGCCACACATTTATAGTAAGATTTGCTATAAGTCCGAATATTCCAGTCCCTGCTCTCCATATACCGTTGACTATTGGCTTGAAATCCAGTTGCTCCTTCAGATAATAGTTGAAGGCATTCGTGTTGCTTGAGTAAGCTATAAATACAAAGAGGGTCACTCCCAGAAATATCAAGATCCATGGGGTGAATACCGCCTTTGATTTATCCTTATCCTTTAAAATATTCCAGATAAAGTCAGGCTTGGTGCTCTTTCCCGTAGGAGAATTAGTCTCTCCCAAGGTCAAATGTATTGCAAGGCTCACCGCCATCATCACCAATCCCTGGATATAGAATACATACCTCACTGGAAGATATCCCAGTATCCCTCCGATCAGAAATCCAATGGACATTGAAACGCTCATGACCGCTGAAAATGCTGCTATTCTCTCAGCTCTGTTGGATTCATCAGATACATCCACAACAGCCGCGAGAAATCCTACCATAAAGCCTCCGCTGAACATCCCCGCTATTGCACGTAAAAGGAGTATGTGCCAAAGCTGTGTGGACATACCATATGCAATCTGGGTCATGCCGTAAAGAAGAGTGGAGTATACCAGTGTCTTCTTTCTGCCATAATTATCTCCCAGGCTTCCCCAGATGGGTGATGTCAGGAAAACAGCCGAAACCATAAATGCCATGGAAGTTCCAAAAACATGATTTGGCAAGTTCAGCTCCGTAAAATACGTAGGATTTACCGGGTGGTGGAAGTTGGTAGCTAACCAAAGGAACACAGATATGATCATTAATTTTTTGTATTGTCTGTCCATCAATATCCTTCTCTCCATTTTAGCATGTCAGGATACATTTTAGCACAAAATAACCAAACAAACAACTATTGCCGAGAAAGTACCAGGGGCAGTCCCCATTGCTTTGGAAATAAGCAATGGGGACTGTCCCTGGTGCTTAATGTTTTAAAATAAAACACAGCCCCGAAGGACTGCGTTTAGTTTAGCTTAGATTATTCAACTATAGTTGCAGTTGAGAAGTCAAGAGTTCCAAGAACTGATCTGTCCCATCCCTGAAGCTTAGGTGATGCCAATATTACGTCGGTATAGTGATATACCGGGATTATTGGAAGCTCGCTCATAAGGATCTCCTGTGCCTCATAAAGGGCTTCAAAGTGCTCTGCTCCTCTAGTCTTAGCAGCCTTTGAAAGAAGCTCGTCATATTCCGCATTGTTGAAGTTAGGGTCGTTGTAAGCATTCTGGCTTGTAAAGATTGCAAGAAGTCCCATAGGATCCATGAAGTCTGTCAGCCATCCGCCTCTTGCCACTTCGTAGTCGCCTTCTTTTTTTGTATCCTGGAATACTGCCCACTCCTGGTTCTCAAGCTTAACATTTATTCCAAGGTTTGTTTTGTACATTTCCTGAACAAGCTCGGCTACTTGCTGGTGTCCAGCCCCTGTATTGTACATTATTGTGAACTCGGGGAAGCCTGCTCCGCCTGGGAATCCAGCTTCAGCCAATAGAGCCTGAGCTTCAGCAACTTTACTGTTATCTGTTGCTATGCCGTAAGTTCCTGACTTCTCGAAGAAGTCGTTTCCTTCGTGATCAAGGAATCCTGGAGGTACAAAGCCTGCTGCAGGAATCTGTCCTGATCCCATTGTTTCAGTGATAAGCTCTCTGTCTATTGCAAGGTTAAGAGCTTTTCTTACTCTTACGTCCTGGAACATTGGAAGATCCATGTTGATGTTGTAGTAGTAGGTTCCCAATAGTGGGAATACATAGAAGTCTGGGCTTTCAGCTATCAAGGTTGGTATTTCAGCAGGAGGTACATCTGGTAAAAGATGAAGTTCGCCTGCCTGATATGCCTGGTAAGCTGTTGCTTGCTCATCTATGAATTTACCTTCGATCCTGTCGATCTTAACCTCTGCTGCGTTCCAGTAATGCTCGTTCTTAACGAGCGTCAAGCCTTCACCAATCTTATAGCTTGTCAGCTTGAAAGGACCGTTTGATACTGCATTTGCAGGATCCTTAGCCCACGCGCCGTCTGCTCCGGCCTCAACAGCTGATTGCTTGGTTGGCATGAAGTGATAGAATGACAATAAGCTGATGATATAGTCTGTAGGTGTAATAAGCTTAACTTCAAGAGTGTAATCATCAAGTGCAGTTACTCCCACTTCGTCCAATGATGCTCCATTTACTGCGTCAAATGCGCCAACTATGTTTGTGTACTCCCAAATCCATGCATACTCAGAAGCTGTAGCTGGATCCATTCCTCTCTTCCAGGAATATACGAAGTCATGAGCTGTAAGAGGTGAACCATCTGACCACTTTGACTCTCTCAGATGGAAAGTGACTGTAAGACCGTCTTCTGATACATCCCAGCTCTCAGCGATTCCAGGATAAACAGTTCCGCTCTTCTCTCTTGTCAGACCCTCGAATGTCTGGTTGATTACGTCTCCACCATCACTTGCTCCGTTTAAAACTGGGTCGATCGTTTTAGGATCAGCACCTATATTCCAGTTGAAAACTACCTCTTTTGCTGGTTCTGCAGGTTGCTCCGCAGGTTGCTCTGGTGCTGGTGCCGGTGCTGGTGCAGGTTGCGCACATCCTGCCAGCAATGATATTGCCATTGTCAATACCAGCATAAGCGCTAATAGTCTTTTGTTCATTTTTTCCCCTCCTTATTGATGTTAATGCTGCTATTTAAACCGGACATTCCGGATTAAATACTCTTTCCATTGATCCCTGTATTGCTTTTAACTAAGCTCACTTTAGTATATTATACCACATTTTATCTATTTAACAAGATGGCAGGCAACGAAGTGGCTCGGCTCTACCTCTCGAAGCTCAGGAGTTACCTCACGACAAATATCCATAACGTAACGACACCTGCTGGCGAACCTGCATCCCTCTGGTGGATCTATTGGACTCTTGACGTCCCCCTGAAGTATGATCCTCTTGTTTTCCTTGTTCTTCTTGGGATCCGGAATGGGGATCGATGAAAGAAGAGCCTGGGTATATGGATGCAGCGGTTTTCTGTAGAGCTCGTTGCTCTCAGTTATCTCCATCATCTTGCCAAGGTACATTACGCCGATCCTGTCAGAAATGTGCTTGACCATTGACAGGTCATGGGCTATGAACAGATAGGTAAGCCCCATGTTGTCCTGAAGATCCTCAAGCATGTTTACTACCTGCGCCTGTATAGATACGTCAAGTGCCGAAATTGGCTCATCACATACAACGAGTTCAGGCTCCACAGCCAACGCCCTTGCAATACCGATCCTTTGTCTCTGTCCGCCTGAGAACTCATGGGGATATCTGCTGGCGTGCTCCTTTTTTAGACCTACGGTCGTTAGGAGTTCATATATCTTATCGAGCTTCTCCTGACCAGTATAGAGCTTGTGTGTCTCTATACCCTCTCCGACGATCTCTGAAACAGTAAGTCTTGAGTTTAACGATGCGTATGGGTCCTGGAATATCATCTGGAGTCTTTTTCTGTACTTCATCATCTCATGCTGGGATATGTTGGTTATGTCCTCACCATCGTAAATAATGTTTCCGCCGGTTGGCTGGTAAAGTCTTACAATGGATCTTCCAAGTGTCGATTTGCCGCAGCCTGACTCTCCTACAAGACCAAAGGTCTCGCCTTTGTTTATGTAGAAGGTTACGTCATCGACTGCTGTCAGGTTACCGCTTTTTCTGTTGAAAAAGCCTCCTGATTCTATGGTGAAATATTTCTTCAGATTCTTGATTTCCAATAGTGGTCTGTTCCGTTCCATCCTACAGGACCCCCTTTCCAAAGCCTTCAACTGCCGGGGCATCCTCGTGGAGAAGCCAGCAGGCTGATTTATGATCTTCGCCTACCTTAAATAATGGTGCAGGCTGTTCCTTGCATATCTGCATTACATGTGGACACCTTGTTGAGAATGGGCATCCTTCCGGTGGTTTCAACAGATCCGGTGGAGATCCTGCTATCGGCTTAAGTCTTTCCTTTTGCTCCCTGTCCATTCTGGGAACTGATTTCAATAACCCCTGAGTGTAAGGATGCTGCGGACTATCAAAAATGCCCTCGACGCTCCCCATTTCCATTGGCATTCCGCCATACATTACTATCAGGTCGTTACAGGTCTCTGCTATGACTCCAAGGTCGTGAGTAATAAGTATTATCGACGTTCCGGTCTTAACTGAGATATCTCTCATTATATCAAGTATCTGGGCCTGGATGGTAACGTCAAGGGCTGTTGTCGGCTCATCAGCTATCAACAGCTTTGGGCTGCAGGACAGTGCGGTAGCTATCATTGCACGCTGTCTCATACCGCCTGAAAATTCGTGAGGGTATGAGTTTATTCTTCTTTCAGGTTCTGGAATACCTACAAGCCTTAACATTTCAAGAGCTCTTTCCGTAGCTTTATGCTTACCCAGTTTCTGATGTCTCTCTATTACTTCAACCATCTGGTTCTTGATTTTAAAAACGGGGTTCAATGAAGTCATCGGGTCCTGGAAGATCATGGCTATGTCGTTACCTCTGATGTTTGACATCTGATTCTCTGAATAATTTGTTATGTCCTTTCCGTCGAATATGATGCTGCCTTCCTTTATCTTTCCAGGGGAGTCGATAAGCTTCATAACAGAAAGTGCTGTTACACTCTTTCCGCTGCCTGACTCACCTACAATACCCATTACATCTCCCTTTTTCATCTTAAAGGAGATCCCTCTTACTGCCTGTACCTCTCCTACATGGGTATAAAACGATGTCTTTAAGTTGTTTATCTCTAAAATATATTCTCTGTTATCCATATTTTCTCTATCCTTTCCTTAGTCTTGGGTCCAAAGCGTCTCTAAGTCCGTCGCCAATGAAGTTGAAGGCCAACATCGTTACTGCTATTGCCATTGAAGGGAAGAACAGCTGATACGGATAGGTAGTCAGTCCTGCAAGTGCATTGTTGGCCAATGTGCCCCATGAAGCCATTGGTGCAGAAACACCAAGACCTATAAAGCTTAGGAAGGATTCAGTAAATACTGCTGACGGGATCATCATAGCCATTGAAACTATTATAGGCCCTATCGCATTTGGGATCAGGTGTTTGAAGATTATCTTTCCCCTGGAAACGCCCATTACCCTGGCTGCAAGAACGAACTCCTGCTCTTTTAGTGACAGCATTTGTCCTCTTACTAGCCTCGCCATGGATACCCAGTAAACTGAGCTCAGTGCGATAATTATATTCCATAGTCCGCCTCCTCTGAACCAAACCATCAGGAGGATTACATAGAGAACCAGCGGTATGGAGTTGATGATATCGACGATCCTCATCATTATATTGTCGACCCTGCCGCCCTCAAAGCCGGAGATACTTCCATACACGACTCCGATAAGAAGGTTGGCTATTGTTGCTATAAAGGCTACAAGAAGTGATATCTGAGCCCCGTACATTACTCTTGTCAGGAGATCTCTGCCGAGTCCGTCAGTACCAAAAGGAAACATCTTGTTCCACTTGGTAGCAGCCGGATATTGTTGGATCTCTCCGTTGTACTCTATTGTCATATCATAATCATAGCCCATCTTGGTTGGCAGAAGGTTATAGGAAAAGTCAAGTTTGACCTCCTCATCTCCCAGCTCATAAACATATATCTTGTTGATCATGTCTCTCTTTAGTGGATCCAGCTTAAGCCTTTCGATCAAAGTGCCATTTTCATCCACAAGAAACATATTGTAGTCCTTGGAAACATGGAAGTACTTGTCCCCAAATTGATACAGCTCAAGTCTTGGAGGAAGGTTCTTGTAGTCGTTTACCTGATCGGAATAGGAATATGGCGTAAAATTTGGTCCCACAAATCCAAACAGAAGAATCAGTATTATAGTCAACATTCCAATCATGGAAAGCTTGTTCTTTTTGAGTCTTCTCCAGGCATCCTGCCAGTAGGTCAGGCTTGGTCTGACGGCCTCGCTTCCCTCTCCAGTCTGCTCAACAAATACGAATTTTTCTTTCGACATACCTATTTTTCCTCCCTGAACTTGATACGGGGATCGATAAGTGTATAGGCCACGTCGACCAGAAATACCATTATCAGGTAGAACACGGCGTAGAATACTGTTATCCCCATTATCGTAGTATAATCTCTGTTGCTTACGCTCTCAACGAAATGTCGCCCTATTCCAGGGATGGCAAAAATTTTCTCAATTACGAATGAACCGGTAAGTATTGCAGCTATCATAGGACCAATGTAGGTAACTACAGGAATCAATGCATTTTTCATGGCATGCCTCATTATTACTGAGAATTCCTTGATTCCATTAGCTCTTGCTGTCCTTATATAGTCCTGTCTTAAAACCTCCAGCATGCTGGATCTTGTAAGTCTGGTTACAAATGACAAGGAATAGCCTGCCAGAGCTATTACAGGACCAATATAGCCCTTTGGATCACTAAGTCCAAAGCTTGGTATCCATCCCAGCTTGCCGGCAAAGAAATATATTATAACCGTAGCTATGACAAAGCTTGGTACGGTTATACCAAGGGTCGCCATGATCATAACAGCATAGTCTACCGGTTTATTCTGCTTGAGCGCAGATATTACCCCCAGCGGAATGCCTAACACTATGATTAGGACAGTAGCCATAAGCCCTATTTTTGCTGACGCAGGGAAGCCCGACACAATTAGGTCGTTTACAGATGTTCCAATTTTGGAGTAGGAAGGCCCGAGGTCAAAGGTAATAAGGCCCTTCATATAGTTCAGATATTGAACCGGAAGCGGATCATCAAGGTTATACTTAGCATTCAAAGCTCTCAGTATCTCGTCCGGAACAGGTCTCTCTCTGGTAAACGGACCTCCCGGGATCGAGTGCATCATGGTGAATGTAAGCGTCGTAATCAGGATGATCGTGATAAGCATCGATATGATTCGCTTAAGATAAAAAGATTTCAACTATGTAGCTCCTTTCTTGTAAAATTCTCCCCTATCCTTCAGATGAGGTTAAAAAAATAGAGTATATTTGACAAGCTGCCATGCGTATGATCCCTTGCCTGCTCAGGCGGAATATCCCTGACTACTCAACCACTTTACAAATACACTCTTATTAAGTTGTCTGTTCAACACGTATAATTTTATCACATATAAGCTCAATTTTCAAATTCTATTTGCAATTGACTGGTAATGTCTAACCTCAGCCATTCTTGGAAAATACACATATTCCGGTATTGCGTTACCATGGTTACACGGTCTAATGACAGATGAATAAAGGGGCAGCTTAAGCCACCCCCTGTTTTATGCCTTTGAAGTTGTTACCTTCGGTTTTCCATCCTTGACTGCTGGTTTGATGGTTGTTTTCCATGCATGCATCGCAAGTGATACTGCTATTACGCCGTATGCAACGAAAACCCTGAAGTATTCTCCAAGCTGTGCATTGTTGAATAACTGCTTTCCAGCCTGAGGAGCTACTATGAACAGTGTATGGAAAAGTATTACTCCGATTATCGCCTGCTTGTTTGTTGCTTTCTGTACTGATGCTCCCCCTACCAGAAGTGCTGCTATGGTGAACTGGGCCACCTGGGTGTGAGCTCCGTATGTGGAGAAGGTACCGATGTTCTGAAGGTATATAAGCTGTCCCCAGCAAGCCAGAACTGTTGAAAGGATCATAGCAATTATTCTTGTCCTGTCTACGTTTATACCGGCAGCGTTGGCAACAACCCTGCTTTGACCTACAGTCCTCATATTCTGGCCGAGCCTTGTCTTAAGAAGCATGTTGTTGAATACGCAAAGTGCAACAATGCAAAGATAAGTGGTAACCGGGATATATACATACATCAGGATCTCTTCCACAGGCTTCGCATAAGTAAGCCCGAATGCGATCGCCATTGCTATTATGGCTGCAAAAGGCTGCTTTATATTGAAATCCTCTTTCTTAAGTATCAGCTTGTTGTTGACTATTCTCCAAAGCTGGATCAGAGTCCAGGCTGCTATGCCTATCAGAACAGCGTGGAGAAGAAGCAATCTGTCAGTTGCAAGGAATGCCTCCATTTGAGGTATAAATGTAGCAGCGTAAACTGCTCCTGCAAGCACTAGCAATATAATATCCTTTACTATGGATACTCCAGTCTTCCTGATGAGGTTATATCCCATTCTTATTACCAGCACTGCGATAGTTATAAAGAACAGAATCTCAATAATAGTAAGCATGGAAACTGTATCAAGAGAATATTTTATGTTGTCAGCCAGGTCGATAGTGTTCTTGACCCCAATTCCTCCAGGGATAATAAGCCTTGGACTGTCTACGGGTATTATCCCGCCGATCACATAGAGGAAAAACAGCTGATATAGACCGTCTGCAAAGTATCCGAGCACCATACCTGCGATCATCTCCGCACCCTTCATCTTGTTGAATAGTCTTCCGACCATCCAGCCAAAGAGTATTGCAATCGGAGTTGCCATAAGTACTCCAAGTAAAAATCCTTCGATTCCCTTGAAGCCCCAGTATACTACCCAGAAAACCGCTATCTGAGCAGCTATCGCACCTATTGTGATACCAAAGTTTAACCCCATACCTGCAAGTACAGGGATAAGCAATGCCAGTACCATAAAGCCATTACGTCCGATCCTTGTGAATAGCTCTGCTGAAACGAAGGTCAGCGGATTCCCAGAGGCGTAAATAGCGCCTATACAGAGGATCACGAAAAGCAGAACTACCTTGTTGTCGAGAATCTTATTCATTAGCTTGTGTCTTGATTCACTCATCATTTGCTTCCTCCCTTCGTCTTTGAAAGGGCGTAAAGGATGATACCATTGGAGATTATGATCCTTATAACGTCTGACAGGTTGCCTTCAGGCAGAACCTTATTGGCTACAGGCAAAGCTACTGCAAGGATCCCCTGGAATAGGAACGCTCCAATTATAACGTGAGATATTTTAGCTTTGTTTATGGAAGCACCACCGATGAGGACTGCCGCTACTGAATGGAAGCCCATCATTAACGGTGCATTGTAAAGCTGGAGAAAACCATAGCTTTGTGCATAGGTGATTATCCCAATGGATGCAAGTGCTGTGGAGACTGCCGTACCAAGTATCCTCATCTTATCGACGTTTATACCTGAGGATCTTGTAAATGCAGGGTTAGAGCCTGCTGCGCTCATCGCCATCCCAAGCTTGCTCTTCATAAATACGCCTACAAGAAAACATGTTAACAGGAAGAAAAGTATGAGCCCTGTAGGTATGGAAAGTCCCGTAACAGGATCTCCAATGGTGAAGGCCAGGAAATTATTGAATACCCCTCCAAAGCTTGACTCAAGGCTTATTGTAGTTCTCATTCCCTGTCCGCCCAGAGGCCAGATAAGCTCACCGCTCTTGTAAGGGAGAGATAACCATATCATATTCATGAAGGCTATGACTGAAAAACCTACGTATGTTGAAACTGTCATCTCTGAGCCCTTTACCCTGTTTAGGAGCATTCCATAGCCTATTCCAAACACACTGCCGATTGCAAGTCCAACAAGCATTGCAAAGAGTATGCTCAACCAGGGATTTCCGATCCCCAGTTCTATAGCAAGAGTTGCTCCCAAAAGGCCAGCGACTATACCAAGACTTATACCAAAATTCAATCCTATCCCGGACTGGACTGCTGGTACCATTGCGAGAACCAGTATCCCATACATGGCCCACCTTCTGATTGCATCGCCCATAAGGCTGGAGACATTGAGGCCAAGCGGTGCTGCTGCTGCAAGTAAAGTCAGGAAGAATCCGACTATTATAAGCCTGGGCAGACCAATACTATCATATATGCTCTTCAGTCTTTCACTCATTGCCACCACTCTCCTTCCTTAAACCTGCCATTGCAAGTCCGAATTCAGCGTCGGAATCATTAGGCTTGAGGATCTTTGCAAGCTTGCCATCAGATACGATCGCAATTCTGTCGCAAAGTGATCTGAGCTCGACCAGCTCAGAGCTTACCATGATTATGGTCAAGCCCTTTTCCCGATTAAGCTTGACGAGATATTCCAGAACAAGCTTCTTTGCTCCGATGTCAATTCCCCTTGTGGGTTCTGAAACGATCAATATTTCAGGGTCGATCGTAAGCGCCCTTGCCAAACACACTTTTTGCTGATTCCCTCCAGACAGACTTCCTGCTGTCTGCTTCGGACCAGTGCATCTTATGTCAAGGAGCTTGATCATATCCAATGCATGCTCCTTGGCTTTTTTACTGTCAAAAAGCTTCATCGGCCCGATCTTTTTAATAAAGTCTTCCTTTATTTGCATAGCTGTAAATACTATGTTGTTCTCTATAGATTCGTCCAGCAGAAGTCCTACTCCTCTTCTGTCCTCGGATACGTTTGCAATCCCATGCTCCAATGCATTTCCGAGCTTTTTAAGGTCAAGCTCCTCTCCAAAAACCTTTACTGTTCCTTCAGATTCGTAGAGACCCATTATTCCGTTTGGTATCCCTACCTTCCCCTGTCCTGCCAGACCTCCAATACCGAATATTTCGCCTTTTCTAATATCAAGATCAATACCCTTTACCATCTCTCCCGGCATCATTACATAAAAATCCTTTATAGACATTGCGATATCATCATCAGAAAGGATCCGGGTATCCTCCTGGTCATCAACGAGCTTTTCGACCTTTCTTCCGATCATAAGCTCTGCAATCTCAACTACTGAAGTGTCCTTAATATCCTTCCTTGCCACAAATTCTCCGTCTCTTAGTACAGTCAGACTGTCTGCGACTGCCATTACCTCATCGAGTCTATGAGTGATAAATATAATTGCAATTCCCTTGCTGGCAATCGTCTTCATGATTTCTAAAAGTCTCTCTGCCTCGCTTTCAGTTAATACAGCTGTCGGCTCGTCAAATACAAGGAGCTTGATGCCAGTCTTATCTATCTCCCTTGCTATCTCAACAAACTGCATGTATCCTATCGGCAGGCCTGCCACCTTAACATATTCCTCGATGTTCAAGCCAATGTCACTCAATGCTTTTTTTGCATCTCTTCTCATGGAGTCCATGTCAAGTGTCTCAAGGCTTCTTCCAAGAAACCTGCTTAATAAAGTAGGCTTGCTTATCTCCCTGCCTACCTTTATATTCTCAGTTACGGTAAATCCCGGGATCAGCATGAACTCCTGATGCACCATTCCTATTCCAAAATCCATTGCCTTATGAGGTGCATCTATGACTGCAGGCTTACCATCTATCTCGACGGTTCCCTCGAAGCCACCTGTGCTATGTATTACCGGCATTCCAAACAATATGTTCATCAGAGTGGATTTACCTGCGCCGTTTTCTCCCATGAGAGCGTGTATCTCGCCTGGTTTTACCTGCAGATTTACGCCCTTCAATACTCTGTTTCCATAGTACTCCTTGGATATGTTCTCCATATTCAGAAGATATCGGGTTTCCAATTGCATCCCTCCTATCCTTTGCTTATTTTTTGTCTGATTAACGCATTAAAATCCGCCGGCTTACCGATCAAGCCGGCGGATCCTATACTAATACATTTTAGTTAGCCGCAAAATCATAGAAGTCGCAAAGAAGCATGTAGAAGTTGTCAAGCTCTACGCCAGCCTCATTGTATTTAGTCAATTGAGCTGAGCCTTCTCCGCCGGCGATCCTGTTTATTATTGTTCCAAGAACTGCTTCGTCGTTAGTTCCGTTGGTTCTTCCTTCGATGAACTCGATAGCATAGTCAACGCCTGCTTCAACCATTAGCATGTTTATTGGAACGCTCCAGGTTGACATTCTGCCTTCCTGACCAGCTTCTGTCAGTTTAGCGTCGATTTGATCAAGCATGTATTGTACATCGCCTTCATGACCTGCAACGTCAACGTTGAATGCAGCCGGATAGCCATGGTATGGGCTTGGGCAGCATTGCTGCGGATATATTGCGCCTTGTTCAAGAACTGATCTTATCAAAGGCTCTTGCATTGCGCAGTTGGTTGAGAAGAACGCCGTGTCTTTACCATATTGGGCAACTTGCCTTGGCACATCTTCAAGGATGAACTGCTGAGCTCCTGATACGCCTGCATCACCTGTTGGGTCTGGTGCAGTTACGTCTACGAATTCGATTCCAAGTTCTTCACATTTTTCGATCATAAGTTCTCTTCTTGCAGCTATAGTTGCATAGGAGAGGTGGCGGGCGAATGAGTAGTGGATGAAGGTCTCAGCACCCATTTCATAAGCTTTTTGCGGGATTGACGATCCCATTGATATCTCATCTACAAGCATAACTACGTCAGCTTTGCTTGATATAGTTGCAGGGTCTTCTGCTGCAACTCCTGCCACGAAAAGCATGTCAGGTCTTGTCTCTCTAACCTTGTCGATCGCTGCTGATGCACCTGGAACTGCCTGTACGAATACTATCGCCTTTACAGCAGGATCAGAAGCAAGAGCTACTACGTTTGCTATTGTAGTCTCAGTCTCCGATGAGAAGTTATCAGGATATGTAGCTGTTACGATCTTATCGCCATATTTCTTGACCATGTTTTGTGCTGCCTGATACTCTTCTTCACCTTGTGATACTGTACCGGTGATTATACCGATCTTGTAGTCTTCAGCAACTGGAGCCTCTGCCGGAGCTTCTGCCGGAGTTTCTGCTGGAGCTGGAGCAGGTGCTGGCTCTGCACTTCTGCAGCCTGCAAGACTAAGTATCATAGTCAAGGCCAGAAGTAAACTGATAATCCTTTTTGACATAATTATCCCCCTTTAATATTATGTAGTCATTAGTCTTCATTGAATAAACATAAAATTCAAAGAATTCTAATATGTGACTTATTATACAAAAAAACTACCAGAATTGCAATCGGTAAATTGGATAGTGGCCATCCCAGGGATAGATAAACAGCACTGTACTTTGGCAGCAGTGCTGTTTCCCAAAGGTTTTTGAAGCTTTGAAAATTTGTATATTGATGCGCTGGTCCTATACCGCGCAAGGACTGTATCCACAATCCTGACACTCAGCGCAGCCACCTGAATGGTTCACCTTTCCGCCGCACATAGGGCAGGTTTCAGGATCTATTTTTAGCTGCTCCTCTGCAAGCTGTCTGATCTGTTCCTGTAATTCATCGATCTTGTCGATGTTCGACTTTTTCTTGTTGCTTATAAGGATACCGCTTCTTGCACAACCGTCTCTATATATGGTAATGCCCTTGAGCCCCTTCTCCCAGGCATAGATATATAGGTTCTCGACCTCTTCGACCGTGAATTCGTTGGGTACGTTTACAGTGGATGATATGCTGGCATCGATATATTGCTGCCAGGTTGCCTGTACCTCAATCCTCTCTTTGTAGTCAAGGTTTGATGTGGTGATAAAGAAATCAGGAAGCTCCTCCTCGTAGGAAAGACCATTGGTATCCATATAATCCTTAACTATAGGGGTGAATACCTTGTAGTAGGTGTCTTCATGGTGCAGCGACTCGGACTTTCTGGTATATGATACCTGGAATATTGGCTCTACTCCATTGCTGCAGCCTACGAGCGTCGAAATGCTTCCTGTTGGAGGTATTGTGAGAAGCTGGCTGTTCCTTAGGCCGTGCTCCTTGATAAGCTCCAAAACGTCCTCATCGGCATTTTCCTGGACAAATGGTGATGCAAGTATAGCATCAAGGTTGAACCTTGGGAAAGGACCGTCGACCTGTGCCATCATTGCAGACTGTCTCAATGCTTCGTTTATCATGATCCTTCCTACCTGGTGGATGAGGGATATGGATTCGCTGCTTCCATATTTGATGCCCATCTTTATGAACATATCCGCAAGACCCATTATTCCTAGTCCTATTTGACGAAGATCTCTGGACATTTCCCTTTGCTGCTCCAATGGATGGAGGTTCATATTCTCATCGAGGACCTCGTTTAGGTAAATGACTCCGTTCCTGACCATTTCTCCAAATTTCTCAAACTCAAAGCGGGCGTACTTAGTAAATGGGTGCTTGACAAATTCGCTTAAATTTATTGATGCCAGATTGCAGCTGCCAAATGCCGGAAGTGTTTCTTCGGCACAGGGATTGACTCCTGCGAACTCAAAGGTCTCGTCATGGCTCATCATGTGCCAGGAGTCTATCCTGTTTTTGTATAGTATACCTGGCTCTGCCATATTCCAGTTGTTGTAGGCCAGCTTTTTAAACAGGTCTCTCGCCCTTATTGTTTTGGATATCTCTTCTCCCGTGGATTCTACCTTGAAGTAGAGAGTGTAGTCCCTGTCTTCTTTAACTGCTGTCATAAACTCATCGTCGACGTTGACTGATATATTTGCATAGGTTACCTTCTTAAGGTCATTCTTGACGTTTATGAAGTCCTCTATGTCAGGGTGGATACAATCAAGATTGAGCATCAGTGCTCCCCTTCTTCCTCTCATCCCGATAAGTCCTGTTACCATTGAGTAAAGGTCCATAAAGCTTACTGCTCCAGTTGTTGTGCTGGCAGCGTTGTTGACCTTGGAGCCCTTCGGTCTGAGCTTTGAAAGTGTCAGCCCAACTCCTCCGCCATAGGAATAAGTCCTTGCAAGATACTTGGCTGTATCAAAGATAGATTCAATATTGTCTTCAACCTTGGGCATAACGTAGCAGTTGCTCAAAGTGATTTTCCTGCCGTATTTATCAAGGCCTCTTCCGGCGAGGATCCTGCCTGCCGGCATGAATTTCTTGTCCTTTATGGCCTTTTTGATCGGGTTGTTTCCACCGCTGACCCTGTCAAGAAATTCGTCGAAGGTCTCTGAATCGAAGCGATATTTCTTTTCGTAAATATCCCTCTGCAGGTCAGTCATGTTCCAGCCCTGTTCCCTAAGCTTTGCTCTTTCTTCACGATATATGATGTATTTTCTGGCAACCTCAGGTCTTGTCTTCATCAATTCGATTTCTACGAAGTCCTGGATCTGCTCGATATTTACCTTTTCGTGACTGGCAAACTCATCCATCGCCTTGTCTGCTATTTCCCTGGCGAGAACCTCGTCAATACCTTTTTCTGTCTCATTCATAGCCTTCTTGACGGCAATTTCGATTTTTTCTCCATGAAATTCCACTATCTGGCCGTTACGCTTCTCCACCTTCAACATTGCATTTACCCCCTTGGCTTGTTCTCTATATC
>Ga0265295_1002729_pt1 | contig 27085 bp, 25 predicted proteins | sample Munlansysbiofilm_FD_192503 | JGI IMG/M metagenome (GOLD analysis project Ga0265295, IMG submission 192503) | Leachate microbial communities from a municipal landfill in Southern Ontario, Canada - Methane capture system biofilm | ecosystem: Engineered > Solid waste > Landfill > Unclassified ... | reverse complement strand
CAATAATTCATCCATTACCTTAGATCGGAATTAGTTTAGAATTTCAATTTCAATAATTTTCACATCTTCCAAAGGTCTATCTCCTCTGCCGCATTTAACATAAGAAATATCTTCAACAACATTTAAGCCTTTCACAACTTCTCCAAAAACGGTATAAGCACCATCAAGATGAGGAGTTCCGCCTAAATATTTGTAAGTATCCCATTTGTCTTTTGTATATTTTGTGCCAGATCGGGCTTCAAACGATTTAATCTCATCATCAGAATAAGTACGACCTTGCACAATATAAAATTGCGAGCCGCTTGATTCTTTTTTTGGGTTAACATTATCCCCCATACGCGCAGCAGCCAAAGCTCCCTTTTTATGATAAAAAGCTGGAACTATTTCTGCTGGAACCGTATAACCAGGTCCGCCCATGCCTAATTGTTTGTTTGCCGGAGCATGAACAGATTCGGGATCTCCTGTTTGAACCATAAAATCCTTAATCACACGGTGAAATAAAACATTGTCATAAAATCCTTCTTTTGCCAATTTCAAAAAATTGTCACGATGTAAAGGTGTTTCGTTATATAACTTAACTTGTATATCCCCTTTGGTTGTTTTTATTAATACCATGGTCTCTGTTTTTTTATTATTCTGAGCCGATAAAGACATTATTCCTGAAAAAAAGAGTAATATCGACAATATAAATGCAAAATTTTTCTTCATAGTTAAAAAATTACTTTATATTTGCGTTAAAATCTAATGTATAATTTTAATTTGCAATACTACAAAAAATTACCCAATGTTGTAACCAAAAAATTCGTCTGAGAGTATAATTAATGTTATAATAAATCTTAAATTATGAAAAAAACAATTATTCTTGTTGCTTTAGGTCTAACTGTTACAGCACTATTGATGATTGCAAGTGGCTGTAAAAAAGATACAGAATGTAAATTGGTTGTGACCGTTAAACATTTAAGCGATACGAATCGAGTTATAGAGCAATGCAGTGTTATGGTTACAAAATACGATGTACAAGCTTTTGGTTATACCAATGCTGCTGGTCAATTTTCGACCACTTTTAAATACGAGGCTATTTTAGATATTTTTGCCGAAATCGACACCAGTTCAGATCCGCTGATTAACAGCTACTTAAAAGGTACTGGATCGGTTCAGCTCATCCCTGGACAAACAGTTCATAAAAGTGTTTTCGTTTCTCCCGTCACTCCATAAATTAATCGGTTTAATAAAAAAATTACGATTAAAGTTGAAAAAACGAATCTTTTTTCAACTTTAATTTTTTTGCCTTACATTTGCAAAAAATAAATGATAAGTGCATTATGAGAACTCCCATTGTTGATTTAATAAAAACTCCCGAACGTTTTGCTACAGAGCAAACTATAAACGTAAAAGGATGGGTAAGAACAAAACGTCAGAATAAAGAGATTGCTTTTATCGCAATCAACGACGGATCCATCATAAATAATATTCAGATTATCGTAGATGTTCCTGATTTTGAGGAAGAATTGTTAAAGAAAATCACAACGGGCAGCTGTATTTCGGCTACAGGTCTTTTGAAAGAATCGCCTGCAAGCGGTCAGGCCCATGAAATTCATGCTTCCGAAATCGAGATTTATGGAACCGCCGATTCTGAAAAATATCCTCTTCAGAAAAAAGGACACTCCATGGAGTTTTTGCGGGAAATTGCTCACTTGCGTCCTCGCACCAACACTTTTGGAGCCATTTTTCGCATTCGTCATCACATGACATTTGCAGTTCATAAATTTTTTAACGACAAAGGCTTTTTCAATATTCATTCGCCCATTATCACCGGATCAGATGCCGAAGGTGCTGGAGCAATGTTTCAGGTAACCACCTTGGATTTAAACAAAGTACCACGTACCAAAGAAGGTGAAGTGGATTATTCCGAAGACTTTTTTGGCAAAGAAACCAATTTAACCGTTTCTGGACAATTGGAAGCCGAATTGGCCGCTTTGGCATTGGGAAAAGTTTACACTTTTGGACCTACATTTAGAGCCGAGAACTCAAATACAGCAAGACATTTAGCCGAATTTTGGATGATTGAACCCGAAGTGGCTTTCATTGAAATAGATGAAAACATGGATTTGGCCGAAGAATTTATCAAGTATTTGGTTAAGTATGCATTGGATAATTGCTCTGACGATTTGGAGTTTTTAAATAAAATGGTTGACAAAGAACTTATTTCAAGATTGCAAGCGGTTATAGCTCATCCATTTGTGAGGGCTACGTATACAGAAGCGGTTGAAATTCTTCAAAAATCTGGACAAAAATTTGAATATCTAGTAAAATGGGGCGATGATTTACACGCTGAACATGAACGTTATTTAGTTGAAAAACATTTTAAAAAACCCGTCATTCTAACAGATTATCCCAAAGGAATAAAAGCGTTTTATATGAAACAAAACGACGATGGAAAAACCGTTCGTGCGATGGATGTTTTATTTCCCAAAATTGGAGAAATTATTGGCGGATCGCAAAGAGAGGAAAATCTAGAAAAAATTAAAGAATGGATTACGGAATTAAATATTCCAGAAAAAGATCTTTGGTGGTATCTTGATACCCGCAGATATGGAACTGCACCCCACAGCGGCTTCGGACTGGGTTTTGAAAGACTTATTTTGTTCGTAACCGGAATGTCAAATATTCGCGACGTGATCCCTTTCCCAAGAACTCCTCAGAATGCTGAATTTTAATTTGACTTTGACACTATTATTTCGTAAATTGCTGTCATCATTTCTAAACCTAATCAGCCATGTTAAAACAGAGACTCGAGCAGAAACAACTTCAAAAGTTATCTCCTCAACAAATTATGCTGATGAAGCTGATTCAAGTTCCTGTTGCTTCATTAGAACAGAGGATTAAAGAAGAGATTATGGAAAATCCTGCATTGGAAGACCCCGATGATGCTGAAAGAAACGAAGAAGAAACAGATAATCAAGAAGATGTAATAAATGAAGAGTCAACCGAAGATGAGTTTGACCTCAGCGACTATTACGACGAAGATGATTATGATATTCCAAATCAAAAATTAAAAATCAATAATAATTCTCCCGACAACGATTATAAAGAAATCCCTCAAGCCGCAGCCATCACTTTTAATGATAGTTTATTGTCTCAACTGGGGCTATATCATATCAACGATACCGAATATATTATTGCACAACACATTATTGGAAACCTCGAAAATTCAGGTTACTTAGAGAGAGAATTAACTTCTATTTCGGATGATTTAGCATTTACACAAGCCCTAACGGTAACGGAAGAGGAAATCGAAAATGTATTGGTTAATATTATTCACAAATTAGATCCTCCAGGCATCGGAGCCCGGGATTTGCAAGAGTGTTTGCTTATTCAACTCAAACGTCATGACTTCGTTGAAAGTTCTAGTATAAAACTGGCAATCAACATTATAAAAGATTATTTCCCAGAATTTACAAAAAAACACTACGACAAAATTGTAGCCAAAATAAATTGCACAGAAGCCGAACTAAAAGAGGCCTTGGATGAAATTCTAAAATTAAATCCAAAACCTGGTGGAATGGGCGATGGAAGCCGACAAAATCAATATATTATTCCCGATTTTACCATTCACGCTTCTGGAGACAAATTGGAAGTTACTCTAAATTCAAAAAACCTTCCCGAACTTAAATTAAAACGCTCTTTTATTGAAATGCTCAACACTGTGAACGAAGAGCATCAAAAAGAAGCAGTACAGTTTATAAAACAAAAAATGGATTCGGCGAAATGGTTTATTGAAGCCATTCAGCAACGATATAACACCTTGGAGAACACCATGAATGCCATTGCTGAATTTCAAAAAGAATATTTTTTAACGGGAGACGAAACAACGCTGAAACCCATGATTTTGAAAGATATAGCAGAGATTGTAAACCTCGATATTTCCACAGTTTCGCGGGTTGCCAATAGCAAATATGTACAAACCAATTTTGGAACTTTTCTGTTGAAAACTTTTTTCTCAGAATCGCTTACCAATGATTCTGGCGAAGAAGTGTCATCCCGAGAAATTAAAAAAATTCTAAGCGACGAAGTGGATGCCGAAAACAAAAGAAAACCACTTACCGACGAACAAATCTGTAAAGTGTTAAAAGAAAAAGGATACAATATTGCTCGCAGAACCGTTGCCAAATATCGCGAACAGCTCAACATTCCAGTTGCACGACTCAGAAAGGAACTCTAAACCGAATGAAAAACATTTTCAAACTTAGCTCAATCCTATTTCATCCCTTGCTTGTTGCATTTCTAGGCTTTGCTATTTTAAGCCTCCGAGTTAGCTATTTTTTATATCCATTGAAAATGATGAGCATGATTGCTGGCTTTTCGTTTTTATTAATGGTTGCTTTTCCCATTTTAATACTATTTACAGGATATAAATTAAAAATTTTTAACTCTTTGCATTTCGAGGAAAAAGAAGAACGCTATGTACCGCTGTTAATCACCGGAATAGTATACTATTTTGCATATTATCTATTATCTACAATTAAAATTCCTGGAATTTTACAGTTATATCTTTTGGGAGCCATACTTACCATTATAATATCAATGTTGATTAGCATTGTTTGGAAAATTAGTTTACACATGCTTTCGTTGGGTGCCGTATTGGGCATGGTAATCGGCTTATCAAGTCGCTTATCCATTAATTTTCTTCCCGAAATACTAATTTTATTTCTCATTTCTGGCTTAGTTGGTTCTTCCCGTTTATATTTAAAAGCACACAATAAAGCACAAGTGTATGTTGGTTTTTCGCTTGGATTAGTAGGAATGAGTATGCTTTTTATTCTTTTATGATCTCATTGTTTTTGTCAAATTTTATTGATTCCAGATTGAAAAATATTGTAATTTAGCATTTTACAACTGCTTTTGTTTGTTTTTAATACTAATCTATGATATTTATCCGATTGTTAAAAGAGAGTTTTGAATTTGCCGTGCAAGCTATTATTGTCAATAAGCTTCGCACCATTCTTACTCTTTTGGGAATTACCATCGGGATCTTTTCTGTCATCTCGGTTTTCACAGTCGTTGATTCATTAGAAAACAAAATTGAGAGCAGCATCGAAAATCTGGGAAGCAATGTTGTGTATATTCAAAAATGGCCGTGGGAATTTTCCATGGATTTTCCATGGTGGAAGTATGTCGACCGCCCCGTTGCTAAAGTAAAAGAGGCCGACGAAATCATAAAACGGAGTCAACTGGCAGATGCCGTTACTTTTATGATGTCGACAAACAAAAAAGTGCAATATGAAAGCATAATTTCCGAAAATACGTCTGTAATGGGTGTCATGCAAGATTTCGACAAAACATGGGCGTTTTCGATAGATGAGGGCAGATATTTTACCGAAACAGAATTGCTAAATGGTCGAAATGTTGCAATTTTAGGTCCCGAAATAGCAAAAATACTATTTAGCACAATTTCGCCACTAAACAGAGAAATTCGAATTTGGGGAGCAAAAATTGAAGTTGTTGGTCTCTTTCAAAAGAAGGGTCAAGACGGTTTTGGAGAAAGCACAGACAATCTCATTGTTCTTCCAGCCCGATTTGTTGCCAATTATGAGATTATCGACAGCGAAATGAACAATCCAATGATAGTGGTGAAAGCCAAAGAAGGGGTTCCCAACGCCGATCTAAGTGAAGAACTTAGAGGAATATTACGCTCTGTGAGAAAAATAAAACCCTATCAAGAAGACAATTTCGCCATTAACGAAGCCAATATGATAAACAAAGGATTTGAACAACTTTTTTCTATTTTGTCGCTAGCTGGCTGGTTTATCGGATTGTTTTCATTGCTGGTTGGAGGATTTGGCATCGCCAATATCATGTTTGTTTCGGTGGTTGAAAGAACCAATCAAATTGGAATTCAAAAATCATTGGGAGCAAAACGGTTTTTTATTCTTTCCCAATTTTTGTTTGAAGCTGTTTTTCTTTCCTTAATTGGTGGAAGTTTTGGCTTGATTTTGATTTTTTTAGGCACTTTAGTCAGCACTTATTTGCTGGATTTCCCCATTTCGCTATATTGGTCGAACATACTATTGGGCTTATTTGTTTCGTTTATAATAGGCATCGTTTCGGGTTTTGTTCCTGCGTATAAAGCATCGGTACTCGACCCAGTTGAAGCCATAAGACAAGGAGGATAAATATGAAAAAAGGAATTTATTTTATTTTTACGGCATTGTTGTTTTTAAGTCAAAACATTAATGCTCAAGACTTTAAACTTTCGGAAGCCAATGTTAGACGTTGGAATGCCGGTCAAAAAAGGAGCGGTTACAGCTACGACTACAGTTTCCATCTGGAAGCTCGTAAAAATTTAAAAAACATCGAGATTAAAGGAGTTTGGTTTGATTCTCTTTTTTATGAAACAAAAACATTCATCGGTAACGAAGAACAAAGTTCATGTTTTAATCTCGCAAAAGGAGATCAAATTTTGATAAAAACAAAAGTTCAATTCGTCCCCAATGAACTTGAACAATACATAAGCAATCACATTAGTCCAAAAACTTCAACACCAATAATCAAAGGCACAAAGTATAAAGCTTTAATATTTTATTGCAATAAAGGAAAAAGGAGATATCACATCGTTCCAGAAATTAATAATTTACCTCAAATATACATGCCATAAAACCAAATAATTGATATGAAAACAAGAATTATAGCTCTCTTTGCAAGCATTTTAGTGTTGGCTTCCTGTTCTAACAAAATGGGCGATTACACAACCAGTTCTACCGGAAAAGCGGGCGAAATACTGGTCGTTGCCAATCCTGATGTATGGTTTGGAACATTGGAAGACACCGTTCGTAATTTTTTTGGCGAAATGCAATTCGGATTGCCACAAGGCGAACCATACTTTACTATTTTTGCCATTCCATTTGAAAAATTCAATACCGTTCTTCGTCCACACCGAAATATTTTGATGCTCGAAATGGATAAAAGCATTGAAAAAACGGTAATAAAAGTGACTTTTGACCAATGGGCAACCCCCCAAACAATTATTCAAATAAAATCGCCTAAAAGAGAAGACATGATAGTTGATTTTTTGAAAAACAAAAATTTAATTATCGATTATTACCACAATTCTGAGCGCAGGAGATACCAAAGGGCTTTTGATAAAATAATTAATATTCCGGTGGTAAATAAAATAAAAGAGAAATATAAATTTAAACTCACAATTCCAGAAGGCTATTATATGGCCGTTGAAAAAGATGATTTCTTTTGGCTTCGTCGCGAAACGCCAGACATGAGTCATGCCATTGTTTATTATTCGGAAGATTATACCGATACTTCGCAATTTAGCACACGACAAATTATTGATCTTCGAAATAAATTTACAAAAATGTATATTCCTGGACCCACCGAAGGTTCCTACCAAATTGTTTCCGAAGATGTTTACCTGCCCGCTTCAAAAGTAATTCAGTTTCAAGACATGTACACGATAGAAACCCGCGGATTATGGAAAGTTGAAAATGATTTTATGGGAGGTCCCTTTGTCAGTATTGCATTTGTAGATACCAAAACAAATAAACTGATTCATCTCGATGGATTTGTGTATGCACCCAGAGATCCAAAACGAGATCAGCTTCGACAAGTAGAAGCAATCATTCATTCATATAAACCTGAATAACAACGAAATAAAAAACATGAAAAATATAGCATTAATTCTTTTTATCGGCTTAGGCTCATTCGTGTTTTCTCAAAAAAACACAAATACCATCATTGAAGGAAAGCTATTGGGTGCTGCCAACGTAAGTATTTATCTTGAGCACTTTGACTTTCATAACAATCCGATTATTGATTCGACCAAAATTGACAAAAACGGACATTTTAAATTTAACACCAAAATTACCGAATATGGCTTTTACCGAATCAATTATAATCAAAGTAAAACCTTATTGGTGCTTAAGCCAGGGCAAAAAGTTTCCATCACCATCGATCCTTTAAAAAACTATACAATTACCCAATCAAAAGGTTCGGAGGAGATAAAACAGATGACCGATTTTATGACTTTGGAAATACAGTATAAATCGCTTATGGATAGTATTGGTATGGTTTTTCAAAAAAATAATGAAGCCGGAATTACCGAACACAATCAGCAATTGCAACAAAGTTATGTAGATTTGGAGGTAAAAAAGTTTGAAAATTACAATAGAATAGTACTTGCCAATCCAAAACTATTGAGCAATTTAATCATTATCGAACATTTGCATTTTGATAAATATTATAATGCTTATGACACTGTTTATACCGTTTTATCTAAAGATTTTTCAAACAATGTTTTTGTAAAAGAGCTTTATAAAAAAGTGGGTGCAGAAAAGTTTACAAAAACCGGAAGCATTGCACCCGAAATAGCTTTGGCAGATACTTTAGATAAAATTATTGCCCTCTCTTCCCTTCGTGGGAAATATGTATTAATCGATTTTTGGGCGTCATGGTGTGCTCCATGTCGACAAGAAAATCCACATTTGGTGAAGGTTTATGAAAAATTCAAGGATAAAGGATTTGATATTTATGGCGTTTCACTCGATAAAACCAGAGCCAGCTGGGCGGCAGCCATTATCAAAGACAATCTTACTTGGACCAACGTCAGCGACTTAAAATATTGGCAATCCGAAGCTTCTTCCCTTTATGGAGTCAAAGGAATCCCCTATTCGGTTTTGATTGACCCAGACGGTAAAATTTTACAAAAAGGACTCCGATCTAAAGAATTGGAAACACTATTAGAAGATCTTTTGGGAGATAGAAATTAAATCTCAAAATTGGGCTAATGAGTAATAATAATATTTAGTTTTTCGCACAGCATATTGCGAATTTTTGTAAACATGCTTATGCTATTCATAATCTCCATAACCTCTTCGAATGGTGGATTTGATTTTAATTTTTCTTTAAAATTATGAATCTCAATTTCGATATTACGCAATTTCAATTTCATCAAAACCGAAAGAACAAGTTCATTTAATACTTCCGAATTTTCATCTGTTATTTCGGAAGTAAATATTTCAAATTTATTTTCCCACTCTTTGCTAATGGCATAAGGAAAACTCATGAGATCGATACTTAATTCGCGTACTTCTTTGTCTTCATGTGACGTAAAAAAACTAATCTTATCCGTTCGAGCATCGTAATGAACGAATTTATATAATTCATATATTTTCTTGTAAATAGGATGAGATAATTCAATTTCATCATTCGTAAAATCTTTAAATACAAAATCGGCAACATTGTGTTTTTCCGAAATAGTACGATTTTCTTCATCCGTTACTTCCATGTTAAAATCAAGATGTCCATAATTAATCAAAAGATGTATAACCGCAAGTTCCTGATATTGAGCATTATAATAATCAACACTAATTTGCTTTGGAGCATCTGCCACTTCGGGCATCAATTCTGATTCAGAAACTTCCTGGTTGGGAGTTTGTCGCTGAATATTTTTCTTCAGACGTCGAGCTAATAATTTATTAAGCTGACCAATTAAACTATTTTCAGGAATATCAAAAATAGCACTGCACTCTTTTATGTATATTGAGCGACTAATATTATTGGGAATCAGAGAAATATCTTCCACAATTTCGGAGATAACAGCTGCTTTTTTAATGGGATCATTTTTCGCTTCGGAAAGAAGTAAATTTGACTTGAAAAGAATAAAATTTTGAGCATTTTCCTCAAAAAACCTCTTCACCTCTGCGGTTCTATTCTTTTTCACAAACGAATCTGGATCTTCGGGTTCGGGCAAAAGAACAATTTTCACATTCATATCTTCGGCCAAAACAAGTCCAATTCCTCTAAGCGATGCTTTAATTCCGGCAGGGTCACCATCATAAATTATGGTAATATTTGTGGTGTATTTCTTTATCAAACGAATTTGATCAACGGTCAAAGCCGTACCCGAAGAAGAGACTACATTTTCAATCCCACTTTGATGCATCGAAAGAACATCCGTATAGCCTTCCACCAACAAACAATTGTCTTCTTTTACAATTGCATTTTTTGAAAAATGCAAGCCGTACAAAATCTTACTTTTGCTATAAATGCCAGTTTCTGGACTATTTAAATACTTTGCTTTTGTTTTATCCGAAGTGAGGATTCGACCTCCAAATCCTAAAATTCTGCCAGAAATATTATGAATGGGAAAAAGAACGCGTTCACGAAAACGGTCAAAGTATTTTCCATCTTTTTCGATTACAATGCCCGATTTCACCAATTGTTCGTGAGTATATCCATTTTCAATGGCGTTTTTGGTAAAAGCATCCCAACTACTCAAGCAAAATCCAAGCTGAAATTTTTTAATTGTTTCCAACGAAAACTGACGCTCTTTGAAGTAAGGCAATGCTATTTGCTTTCCTTCGTCATGATTGAAAAGAATATCTGTAAAATATTTTTGAGCAAATTGATGAATGGCAAACAAGGTCTCTTTTTCGGAAAGCTCCTCTTTCATTTTGCTGGTCATCTCAACCTCTTCAACCTCAATATGATATTTTTCAGCCAAGAAACGCAAGGCTTCAACATACGAATAATGCTCATGTTCCATGACAAACCGGACAGAATCGCCGCCTTTGCTGCATCCAAAACATTTAAAAATACCTTTTGAGGGAGAAACATGAAACGAAGGGGTTTTCTCGTTATGAAAAGGGCATAAACCAATATAGTTAGCTCCTCTTTTTTTCAGAGAGACAAAATCCGATACCACCTCGTCGATGCGTGCCGTTTCAATTATTCGTTGTATGGTTTCTGGTTTTATCAATTGTTTATCTTTGCAGACTACAAAAATAGTGAAATTCAAAGAGAAACAATCAAAGAAGATGAAATAATGAAAAACAAGGTGAAAACAATGTCAGTGTTTTGCGGTTCGGCAATGCCAACAAATTCAATTTACATCGAAAGCATTCGGTCGTTTGGAGCAAAAATAGCTCAAAAGGGAATTCGTTTAGTTTACGGAGGGGCCGCCGTTGGTCTTATGGGAGAAGTGGCCAATGCAGCCATCAATGAAGGCGGAGAAGTAATTGGTGTTTTTCCAACGTTTTTTAATGAAAACGAAATTGCACATAAAAAACTAAGCCAACAAATATATGTATCCTCAATGTCGGAACGAAAACAAGTGATGGCAGAAATGTCAGATGCTTTTGTGATTTTTCCTGGTGGATATGGCACTCTCGATGAGATGTATGAAATGCTCACCTATTCGCAATTGGATTTTCACAAAAAACCCGTCATTATTGTCAACATCAATGGTTTTTATCACCATTTAATCGAACAAATGAAACACATGCATGAAGAAGGATTTATCCGAAACGTCCATTTTAGCGCATTTGCAGTGGCAAATTCCGTAGATGAAATATTCGAAATTGCTGAAAAACATAATTTCACAAATGATGATGTATGGTTAAAGTGGGCAAAAAATAAATAATAATTCATAAGTATGATAGACATTTTTACGGACGAATATTTTATGAAGGAGGCTTTAAAAGAGGCTCAAAATGCTTTTGAAAAAAATGAAGTTCCCGTTGGTTGTGTCATTGTTTTCAACAATCGGATTATTGCTCGCAGTCACAATTTAACCGAATGCTTGAACGACGTAACGGCTCATGCTGAAATGCAAGCCATAACGGCGGCAGCAAATACTTTAGGGGGAAAATATCTGATTGATTGCAAAGCATATATTACCCTAGAACCATGCGGAATGTGCGCCTCAGCACTAAATTGGGCTCAGGTTTCGGAAGTGATTTATGGAGCTTCGGATGAAAAAAAAGGATATCACAGCATCAATCCTCAAATGTTGCATCCCAAAACTCTGGTTAAAAAAGACATTATGGAAAAAGAGTGCTCGGAAATTATCAAACTGTTTTTTCAACAAAAAAGAAAAAGGAAGGAACACAAATGAACGAAATTAAAAATTCGTAAAACAATATTTCACAATGTTTTCTTTATCCAAATATTATAATATAAAAATTGATTTTTTGTACTAACTTTGCACAAAGAAAACTCAAGTAAAATGCTTAAACACAAGCAAAAGAAATGGCGTCAAGCTCGATTGTTTATATTTGGAATTCTAATTGGTTTATTAATTGGAGTGAGCATTATTTGGTGGTTTTCGTATTTAAAAAATGCAAATTGGTTTTTTACAAACAATATTGTTTCTTGGGTTACAGAACTCTTTTCTAGTTCCGCGGAGAATCCAGACAACACAGATTTCAGCCTTGTTGAAATTGATAAAACCACAAAGGAGAATCATACAATTATCGATGAACAAGTAATTATTGAAGATACATTTCTTGAAGATGATGTGATTGATGATTTTTATGAAGAACTATCTGAACCACTGGTTTTTGAAGATTCTTTAGAAATCAACATGTCTGAAAACATTCCAGAAATGAATAAACAAAATGACATTACCGTTAAAAAGGATGAGCTTTTGTTTCGTAAAAACATCATATTAAATATTCCCATTGACACCAAACTCGATTCTCTGATGGGCGTGACGCCTCGAAATGCAAATGACCAAAGAGTAGCGGTGGAATTTTGGAAATCGCCCATTAATTATCGTGGCTACAAGCGATCGCCAAATAAAATTGTAATTTATGGAGTCCTTAAATTCAATGAAGCTCAATTCGTTTATAGCGATAAAAATCTATATTTAATAGATGACAATAAAAAATATTTACTCAAATTGACCGATGAGTTTCTGAAATTAAAATCAGTTAAACAACAACAATAAAACCATGATACATTTTGAAAAGTTTCACGGAGCAGGCAACGATTTTATTTTAATTGACAATCGCAAAAACAACATAAAACTCACTCGGAAATTGGTTTTTGATTTTTGTCATCGTCGCTTTGGAGTAGGTGCTGATGGCTTAATAGAGTTGCTTCCATCTTTGGAAAAAAACATTCATTACAAAATGAAATATTACAATTCCGACGGTGAAGAAGGTAGTTTTTGTGGAAATGGAGGACGTTCGTTTGCTGCATTTGCCAATTTTTTAGGTTTGTGTGAAAAAAAGATTACTTTTGAAGCCACGGATGGAATCCATCAAGCAGAAATCCTCTCTTCGGAAGGAGATTCATGGCAAATAAGCTTGGAGATGAAAGATGTTGACATTCTTAAAAAACTGGATGACAATGAATATTTTTTGAATACTGGTTCGCCACATGCCGTGATTTTTGTTCATAACACCGACTTGGCAGATGTAGAAGGCATGGGAAAAATGGTGCGGCATCAAGAGCGTTTTGCCCCTGAAGGAACAAACGTAAATTTTGTTTCGGCAGAAAAAGGAATTATTTCCGTTAGAACATACGAAAGAGGAGTAGAAGCCGAAACATTTTCGTGTGGAACGGGCGTAACAGCCTCTGCAATTGCCGCTTCTGAGTATTATAATTTGTCCGAAAACACAATTCCAATCAAAACTCTAGGCGGAAACTTCACAGTGCAATTTGAGAAAAAGAATCAAAGTTTCCACAATGTTCTTTTAAACGGACCTGTAAAAAAAGTATTTTCAGGTGAAATATAAGAGGTTGTTTTTCAATTGACTTTTTCTCTTTTTCCAAAGCCTTGAATCGTAATTCCAGTAATAATTAGCAATAAACCGATAAACGAACTGAGCAAAATTTCTTCCTTAAGAATCAATGAAATAAGCATCAGCGAAAGAAAGGGCGACAGAAAAATAAAGCGACTTACTGCTGCTGTCGAACGGGCTTTTGTAAGTGCCAGTTGCCATAAAAGAAATGGAATACTCATTTCGAACAAACCTACATAAATGGCAGCTATCAGACTTTGAGTAGTCTTAATTTCCCAATTTTCGGGAAAAAACAGCAGCGTAGCAAAGCTAAAGATAAAACCAATAAAAAAACCTAGGAAAAACTGAACTCTTGCTTCTTCCTTTTTATCCATGTTCAAAATCCAGTACAAAGCCCAAATCAAGGAACTTATCAAGGCCAAAAATATTCCCAAAGCATTGTCAATCTGAAAGTTGGAAATATTTCCTTGGGTGGCAATTACAACAACACCCAAAAAACAAATCAAAATTGAAGGGATATCAAGACGCAATAATTTTTGTCCTAAAAAGAGAACTGAGAAAATCACCAATATGATAGGCCAAACGTAATTTAGAATTAAAGCTTCTTGAGCTGGAAGCAAATCGTAGGCTTTAAATAAAATTAAATAATACAAAAAGGGATTTAAAAAGCCTTTTAAAAGCGGCTTCCCAAGTTTTTTCAGTGGAATTTGAAATGGTTTTTTGGTCTCTTTTTTTGCCATTAAAACCACTAAAAAGGAAAAAGCTGCAACAAAGGATGAAATTACCAAAAGCATCATAAAACTCATTCCAGCAAGAGCCAGTTTGAAAGCAGTTGCCACGGTAGACCAACAAGCCACTGCCAACAAAGCATAAATGACCGATTTTTGAATCGTTTTCATCGAAAATTTTAAAGTAATGTTTTAACATGATTAATTTGGTCACGCACTTGTGCAGCTCTCAAAAAATCAAGCTCTTTTACAGCTTTATCGAGCTCTTTTTGTAGTTTTTTTAGCTCTTTTTGCAAATCCGGTTTGCTGTGAAATCTGTATGTACTCTCTTCGGCAGCCATACCAGAAGCAGTTTCCGTAGAGTACGCTCGCGGAGAGGTGTCTTTTTCCTTTGAATAACTACTCAAATGAGTATCCATACTTTTTATGATGGAACTGGGTGTAATATTATGCTTAATGTTGTATGCAATCTGTTTTTCTCTTCGTCTTTCCGTCTCATCCATCGTTTTTTGCATGGAATTCGTAATTTTATCCGCATAAAAAATTACTCTTCCATCAAGATTTCTGGCCGCACGACCCGCCGTTTGCGTCAGAGCACGTTCGGAACGAAGAAAACCCTCTTTATCAGCATCTAATATTGCTACCAAAGCAACTTCCGGCAAATCGAGTCCTTCTCGCAAAAGGTTAACACCCACTAAAACATCGATGGCTCCCGTGCGTAAATCTTTCAAAATCTCAACTCTGTCTAATGTTTCCACATCCGAGTGAATGTACTTGGTTTTGATGTTTAATCGAATTAAATATTTCGACATCTCTTCGGCAAGTCGCTTGGTTAGCGTTGTTACCAAAACTCTGAAACCTTGACTCACTACTTTTTCAATCTCTTCCAACAAATCATCTACTTGGTTCACACAAGGACGAATTTCAATAAGCGGATCGAGCAAACCCGTAGGTCTCACAACTTGTTCTACCACAACGCCATTGCATTTTTCCAACTCATAATCAGAAGGTGTTGCACTCACATAAATAAATTTATGGGTCAAACTTTCAAATTCATCAAACATCAAAGGACGATTGTCCAAAGCAGCTGGCAAGCGGAATCCATAATCTACCAAATTTATTTTTCGGGAGCGGTCGCCGCCATACATCGCTTTAATTTGTGAAAGCGTAACGTGACTTTCATCCACCACGGTTAAATAATCATCTGGAAAAAAATCAAGCAAGCAGAAGGGACGAGTACCTGGGGAACGACCGTCAAAATATCGAGAATAATTTTCAATTCCCGAACAATAACCCAATTCTCGAATCATCTCAATATCGTACACAACCCTGTCTTCCAGCCTTTTGGCTTCCAAATGTTTACCAATTTCTTTAAAATAATCTGTTTGTAATTTCAGATCTGTTTGAATATCGTGAATGGCTTGTGCAACCATTTCTTGAGAGGTAACAAAAATATTCGCAGGATATATATTTAATCCTTCGCTTTTTGCAATTTTATATCCATCTATAGGATTAAAAGATTCGATGGTTTCAATTTCATCATCCCAAAAAATAACCCGATAAGCCAAATCGGTATATGCCGGATAAACGTCTACGGTATCGCCTTTTACCCTAAAGTTTCCGGGTTTAAAATCGGCTTCGGTACGAGAATAAAGACTGTTGACCAAGTCTTTTAAAAACTTATTTCGGGGATACATTTGTCCCGCTTGAATGCTAATTACATTTTTCCGAAAATCTTCAGGATTTCCAATTCCATAAATACACGAAACGGAAGAGACAATAATAACATCTCTTCTGCCAGACAAAAGCGCTGTTGTAGCACTCAATCGCATTTTTTCCAAGGTTTCGTTAATGGATAAATCTTTTTCAATATAGGTATTTGTCGAGGGCATAAAAGCCTCTGGCTGATAATAATCGTAATAGGAAACAAAATATTCTACTGCATTTTCGGGAAAGAAATTTTTAAATTCCGAATATAATTGAGCAGCCAAAGTTTTGTTGTGACTCATCACCAAAGTGGGTCGATTTAATTGTGCGATGACATTGGCTATGGTAAAAGTCTTCCCTGAACCAGTAACTCCTAAAAGAGTTTGGTATTTGTCGCCACGCTCAATTCCGGCAATTAATTGCTGTATTGCTTCGGGCTGATCGCCGGTGGGTAAAAAATCAGATTCTAATTTAAAATGCAAAAATGCCTCCTTCAATATAATTGTAAATGCAAAAATAATGATTTTTGATGAGTTTCTCAGATTCTGGGCGTTTTAAAAACATTCGGAATTTTAAAAAAAAGGAAATTCTATTGGAATATAATTTAGACCCCAGCAGCCGCAATTCCAACAACACTTACTCTGACTCCTTCGATTTTTAGCAACATTTGAGCTGCGGCTTCAATGGTCGCTCCAGTTGTGATAATATCGTCAATTAAGAGAATATGTTTCCCTCTGAAAAAATCTTCATCCACAATGGTGAAAATCTCTTTGACATTTTCCCAACGATTGTATCTGTTTTTTTTAGTCTGGCTTTCCGTTGACGTTGCTTTGAGAAAATGCTTTGTGTCCTGCGGAATATTCATGCTTTGGGAAAGTCCAATTCCAAACATTTCACTCTGGTTATATCCTCTAATTCTCTCTTTATCTGGATGAAGAGGAATAGGAACAATAACATTAACACTTCGGAAAATTGGATTTTCCAATAATTCGTGACCGTATTTTTCACCGATGATAATTCCGATTTCTTTTGCACCTTTGTATTTCAAACGGTGCATAAGTCGCTGAATTTTACTCTTTTTTCTGAAATAATATCGAGCTGCCACCGATTCTAATTTTACTCTGCCCCAAAATATTTTTTCCAATGGATTTTCTTTCATGGTATGAAAGAGTGTTTTAGGAAGCTCTATATCGCAAAAATTGCAGATGATCTCTTCGTGTTTAAGCAACACCCGATTGCATGCCAAGCAGACTTCTGGATAGAAAAGAGCAAAAAAATCAGAAAAAACTGACTTTAACAACTTATAAGGTTTCTGAAATTTCAAAACGTGCGAAATTTAATTAATTTTGCAACAAATTTAATACATATTACATCCAAATTATATTTATGGAAGCAAATAATGAACTAAAAAAGTACAAAAAGGCAACTTATGTCTTGGGAGTTTTGGTACTTATACTTTTAGCAACGACAATCTATAGTCTATTAAACGTTCGTACCATCGTGGTTGAAAGAGATAAAGCAGAAAACATAAACATTGAATTACAAACAGAATTGGATTCGCTTTTAATAAATCATGAACGAATTAAAGAAGAATATGGCGAATTAAGCGTTCAATTAATGGAAAGCGACAGCATTATCCAAGCCAATGCCGCTGAAATTCGCAGCTTAATAGCTCGTCAAGCAGATTACAATCGCATTAAGAAAAAACTTAATTTACTGAGAGGGATTTCACAGGATTATGTTGTACGACTTGATTCTATAAGTAAAGTTAACGAAGAGTTGGTAACTGAAAATAGAAAAATCAGACAAGATGTGGATCGCTACAAACAAACAACGACTATACTTGAAGAACAAACAGAAAACCTAAAAGGTCAAATTTCAAATGCGGCTCGTTTAAAAGCTTATGGCATTAATGCAAGAGCAATAAATGTGAAATCGGGAGGGAAAAAAGAAGAGCAAACGGACCGAGTTAGAAGAACAGACCGTATAAAAGTCAGTTTTACGTTAAGTGAAAATCCTGTTGCAGCAGAAGGAATCAAAAATGTTTATTGTCGAATTGCTCGTCCTGACGGAAAAGTGCTTTATATTGACGACAGCGACGCATACTCTTTTGAAGCAAATGGAGAAAAACTTCAATATTCGATAAAGCAACAAATAAATTATGATAAAAAAGCCACGAATATAACTTTAACATGGGATGTTAAAGATGCAAAAGCGGAGATTATTGCAGGACGATATTACGCAATGGTTTACGTAGATGGCTATCAAATAGGAGAAGGCACTTTTGAATTAAGATAAAACTGCACTTCTGACATATAAAAAAAGCATCCAGAATTAGTTAATTCTGGATGCTTTTTTTATAAGGTTTCTGCAAGAAGACGCAAATATTTATTCTATCTTTCTCTTTTCTATTTCGTCTCTGATTTTTGAAGCCTGTTCATAGTCTTCATTTTCGACAGCTTGGTCTAAAAGTTTATCCAGCTCTTCGAGAGTATAATATTCAAATTCATTTTCGTCGGTAAGAGTCATTTCGGGTTCATCTTGATCAGAGTCTTTAGAAAATATACTAGACTCGTCAATAGAAGCGTCTTTCATGATTTTCTCATAGGTGTAGATTGGGCAATCAAAGCGAAGTGCAAGAGAAACAGCATCCGAAGTTCTTGCTTCAATTTCTTTTATCATATGACCATTATTGCAAATCAATTGAGAATAGAAAACACCTTCTTCCAAGCGATAAATCAACACCTCTGTAACTTGAATATTAAAGGTTTCTGAAAAGTTCTTGAACAAATCATGCGTCAAAGGTCTCGAATATTTAATTTTTTCTATCTGAATGGCGATAGATTGCGCTTCGAAACCACCAATAATAATAGGCAAACGCCTGCTTCCATTGCTTTCTTTTAAAATGAGTGCGTACGCATTATTTTGAGTTTGACTATACGTTAAACCTTGTACTTCCAATTTAATTTTCATATTCCTTTTCCTTTTAATACTCCTTACTAATTCAACACAAATTTGGCGAAAAAGTTCGTTTTAGCTTATCCCATTAGCATCCCAACGATGGTTGCGGAAACCAAAGAAGCCAAACTTCCAGCCAAAAGAGCTCTAAATCCAAGTTCAGAAATCATTTTACGTCTGTTTGGTGCCAAAGTTCCAATTCCCCCAATTTGAATACCAATGGAGGCAAAATTGGCAAAACCACACAAAGCGTACGTTGCCATAATGATAGACTTTTCAGAAGCGAAACTGCCATAAGCAGCATCGCCCACACTTTTTAAATCGGCTAAACTAACATAGGCTATAAATTCTGTCATAATAATTTTTTCACCCAACAAGCGTCCGACCAAGGTAATGTCGTCAGAAACAACTCCCATTACCCAGACAATGGGGGCAAAAATATATCCTAAAATAAATTTCAAATCCAAACCATCATATTGAGGATCGAGGCTATGCACAACAGCATTAAGTCCAGTCCAAGAACCCAATTTCATCAATACAAAATTGGTTAAAGCAATCATGGCAATAAAAGTCAAAAGCATTGCAGCAACATTAGCTGCCAACTTCAAACCTTCTGTCGTTCCATTTGAAATTGCATCCAAAACATTGCTTCCGATTTTCTCTTTGGAAACAACGACGTTTAAATCTATGTTTTCGGTTTGCGGAATTAATATTTTTGAAAGAACAATAACTCCCGGTGCCGCCATTACAGAAGCTGCTAATAGGTGCTTTGCAAACAAAAGTTTCTGCACTGGATCATCGCCTCCCAAAAATGCAATATAAGCAGCCAAAACACCGCCTGCAAGCGTCGCCATACCTCCTGACATAACAAGCAACATCTCCGAACGATTCATCTTGTCTAAATAGGCTTTGATCATCAATGGGGATTCTGTTTGTCCCAGAAAAATATTTCCAGCCACAGACAAACTTTCTGCGCCCGATATTCCCAGTAATTTTGTCATGACCAAAGCCAAATAATAAACCACTTTTTGAATAATTCCAAGATAGAAAAACAGGCTGGTTAGTGCCGAAAAGAAAATAATGGTGGGCAAAACCTGAAATGCAAAAATAAATCCATAGGAACTTGCATCCATTAGGCTTCCTAATAAAAACTCGCTCCCTTCACGTGTAAAATCTAAAATGACCACAAAAACTTTTCCAGCTGTTTCAAAAATCCAAGCAACTGCGGGTATTTTCAAAATACTAAAGGCTAAAATAATCTGAAAAGCCAATCCAATGCCTACCACTCTCCACGAAATTGCACGGCGATTATTACTAAATACATAAGCAATGCCAATTAAGAAAAGAATACCAATAATACCACGGAAAATACTCCTAAAACTAAAATTAAAACCCTGACTTACCTTGATCAAAGCGTTTTTATCGGGCATTTTTTGCAAAACCATTTCAGTTTTATCTACATTTGAAAGATGAATGGTTTCCGCATTCAAATCCAGTATGGTCAAAGTTTCGAGTTTTTGAACGTTGGAAATGTTTCCCGAACTCAAAGTTGTGAACGTTTCGCCATCCTTATAATAAATAATTTCAGGACTGTTTGAAACCACTTTATAAACCGCAGAATCCAAACTAACTTCATAATTCATGGTCATTACCAAAAGATTATCATTGATACGCCATAAACCAGAACTTGTTTGAATACCAAGCTCATTTTTAATGGTTTTAACGAATGTAAAATTTTCAGTAAACTGATATTCTTCTGTGGTTTGTAAACGCAATGAATCGTTTATTTGCTGCGAAAATTCGTGCGTCCATTGACCTTTAAGCTTCTGATTATTAGAAGGTTCTTGAAAATAAGCCAAAACAGCAATGGCTGCTAAAATGACAAAAATCACACCAGCCCAGATTTTTTTCTTCATTTTGTTTGTTTTTTTAATAAACAAACGTACGAAAAATTTTTATTGAATTTTACTTTCCGATAAAGATAGGTATAAAATATGCTATGAAATGCCATTTTAGAAGTCCTGATAAATTAATTATCTTTGCAAAAAAATCACAGAACGATTCCTGAAAATCAATGATATATCCTGAAAATTTTGAAGAAAAAGTGGGGTTTGACCAAATTAAAGCACTCACTCATAAATACTGCATAAGTTCACTAGGTCGTACCCACACCGACCAAATTAAATTTCTTACAAAAATTGAGGAAATTGAAAAACTCATTGGCGAAACCTATGAATTTCAACAGATTCTACAATTTGACAACCCCTTCCCTTCGCACGATTATTATGATTTAAGAGATGAAATTATTCGGATAAAAACAGAGGGAACCTATCTGGAAACCGAAGAGTTGGGAATGCTCAGAGCTGTATTAACCACCATTTATGAATGTTTGAATTACATTATCAAAAGAGGGATTGAAAAATACCCTCTTCTGTTTGCAAAAGCATCTTCCATCTTTTTTGACGAACTTTTAGTGGCAAAAATTGATACCATTATCAATGATAAATCAGAAATTCGAGATTCGGCTTCTCCACTTTTGCAAAATATCCGAAAAAGTCTGCGCGACACCACTCAAAATGCGACTCGAAAAACCATTCAATGTTTGAAAAATGCGAAAGCCAGCGGTTTGGTAAAAGATGATGCTGAAATTACCATCCGAAATGGACGTTTGGTCATTCCCGTTCCGGCCACATTTAAACGAAAAGTGAAAGGTTTTATTCACGATGAATCTGCCAGTGGACAAACGGTATTTATTGAACCTCAAGAAGTTATTGAAGACAATAATGAAATCAGAGATTTGAAAAATGCAGAAAAACGCGAAATTATTCAGATTTTACTGAAAATCACTTCTGAAATTCGATTGCAATCTTTTTCCATTTTATCCTCTTTGGATTTTTTGGGGAATCTTGATTTTATTCGGGCGAAAGCAAAATTAGCCATCGACATTCAAGGAATAAAGCCAGCTATCCGCAATTATCCTTACATCGATTGGACGAAAACGTTTCATCCTCTGCTCTATTTAAAATTTAAAGCCTTAAAAAAAGAGGTTGTCCCATTGGATGTAAAATTAAATAAAGATCAGCACATTTTAATTATTTCGGGACCTAATGCCGGTGGTAAATCGGTATGTATGAAAACCATAGGATTGATTCAATATATGCTTCAATGCGGATTTCCAGTACCCGCCCACGAAATTTCGGAATTTGGAATTTTTGAACAAATTTTTATCGACATGGGCGATGAGCAATCTATTGAAAATGACCTTAGTACATACAGCTCACATTTGAAAAATATAATGCAAATGTTGGCAGATGGAAACAATAAAAGCTTGTTGCTGATTGACGAAATGGGCTCGGGAACGGAGCCTGTTTTGGGCAGCTCGATGGCCGAAGCAATGCTAATGGCTTTGCATCAAAAAGGAAATTATGCAGTAATTACGACCCACTACGGAAATTTAAAACGATTGGCAAACACAACATCCGGAATGGTGAATGGTGCAATGCTTTTTGACATGAGTAGTTTAAGTCCGCTTTTTGTTCTAAAAACAGGCATTCAGGGCAGCTCTTTTACTTTTGAAATTGCCCAAAGAATTGGCTTTCCAGAAGAAATTATCAATTCTGCAAAGTCTTTGATAAATTCACCACAATATGAGTATGAAACGATGGCACAACAACTCGAAACGGAATTTATAAAGATTGATGAAGAAAAAAAAGCTTTGAAATTAGCCGATAATTTTCTGGCAGAACTGATTGAAAAACACCAAACTTTACTTCACGAACTTGAATCACAAAAAAAAATAATAATAAAAGAGGCAAAACTAAAAGCTCTGAATATTATCAAAGATTCAAACTCATTGGTTGAAAAAACAATTCGGGAAATAAAAGAAACAAATGCCGAAAAAGAGAGCGTTTCTAAACTTCGAAAAGAAATAGAAACAGAGAAACAAAAATTAACAGACAATCATTCCAAAACTACACCCAAAAACAGAGAAAAAAAGTTACCGCCAAAAACAGTAAATATTTCTAAATCAGAACTTAAAGAAGGATCCGTTGTTTTTCTTCCAGAAATAGACACGCAAGCGGTAATTATTGAAATTGTAAAAGACAAAAAAGTAACGCTTGACATTAATGGGGTCATTTTTAGAACCGATTTAGACAAAATTGAACCAATAAGCCTGAGTGAATCGAAAAGTTTAAAGAAAAATCCGACAAAGTCAAGCTCTATTTACCAACGAATTAATGAGAAAGCAGGTACATTCAAACCGCATATTGATATCCGAGGCAAAAGAGCAGAAGAGTCCATCCAAGAAGTTGAAAAACTAATTGACGATGCTCTACAATTGGGCGTTAAGGAACTAAAAATTCTTCATGGAAAAGGAAGCGGTGTTCTTCGAAAAGTCATTCGAGAAGTATTGGCTAAAAGCCCTTATGTTGAAAGTTTTGAAGATGAGAAATTAGAAATGGGTGGGCATGGAATTACAAATGTGAAAATCAAATAATACCAATACTTATTTCATATTAGTCCAGCGGATAATTTGAAATTTAGTATGGCATGTCCTCGCAAAGCGGAATTTATGCCGATAGAGTTTCTAATATAGTGCAAAAAATGTTTATTGAATTGGACTATTATAGAAACCGTAACGGTATAAGATTATAGAAAAGCACCAAAATCAGGCTTTTTAAAGCTGTGATTTATCTCATATTTTTAGCTTATTTTTGTGCAAATATTAATAGCTCCTGAAAATGCCTCTTTATTCCATTTTTGGTGAAATTTCCGAAAAAGATTTTTTCAAGCAATTTGAAACGCAAGAGAGTTGTATGCAATGGATATCGGAAAAGAAATGGCAAAATGGTTTTGTTTGTCGAAAATGTGGGAATACAAATTACTGTTTTGGACGAACGCCCTATTCTCGGCGATGCACACGCAGCAAATCGAGCGAATCGGCAACCGCTCATACGCTCTTCCACCACTGCCGAATGCCCCTTCCAGAAGCCATGAAGTTGGTTTATGAAATTTGTAAAAACCCCGATTTATCATCTCGAAAATTATCCTCAAAAGTGGAAATCCGGTCGATGACCTGTTGGAATCTGAAAAAAAAACTCTTCCATTGTTTAGAAAATGGAGGGTGCGATAATGTATTTGGTAGAATATAATAGAAGCTGTATGAAATTAAATTTTAGAATAAAAAATAATTTGTTTTTAGCAATGCTTATCGTAATAAGCTCGTGCAAGACGATTCAAGTAGAAAGACCACCAGAATCTTATCTAAATCCAGTATTTAAACCTGAAATTTCCACCATCTCAATTCCCATTAAATTGAACATGTCGGATATTGAAAAATCGGTAAATCGTCAGTTTTTAGGATTGATTTACGAAGACAAAGATTTGTCGGATGACAATATGCAAATCAAAATTTGGAAATCAAAGAATTTTGAATTCAAAGCAGAAAACAATCAGCTAAAATATACGATTCCCCTAAAAATTTGGACTAAATTTGGATGGAAAATTGAACGTTTTGGCATGAGTATTTCCGACTATTATGAAGCAAACGGTGAGCTTTCGATAAGTTTTTCCACAGGAATTACAATAAATCAGGACTGGGACATAATAACTTCCACGAAGATTGTCAGCCATCAATGGATAAGTCGCCCCACCATGCGGGTGGCAGGTGTTCAGGTGCCCATTACAAACATTGTAGACATGGCGCTTAAGTCAAGCTCAGGGCTGATTAATAAACAAATTGACAAAAGCATTTCGGATGCCGTTAATTTGAAAAAAATTGCCGAAGATGCCTGGACAGAAATTCAAGAACCCATGTTGATGAGCGAAGAGCATAATACCTGGTTGCTTATCAAACCTCAACAAGTTGTTTGCACTCCCATCTCAACGGTGGACAATACATTGCAATTTGTTGTTGGGTTTAAAGGATTTATGGATTGTATAATTGGTGAAAAACCAGAAGCCTCTTTAAAATATGCTTTGCCCAATTTAACCATCGAAAATCGTCTTCAAAAAAACTTTTTAATAAATTACAATATTGATATTACCAATGAATTTATTGTGCAAACGGCTAAAAAAGAGTTGATAGGAAAGACATTTGAGCAAGGAAAAAGACATATTAAAGTGGTAGATATTGATTTTTATGGGAACAATGGAAAAATTATTTTTGTACTCACTTTCAGCGGTTCAGCGAAAGGAACGGTTTATTTTACGGGAATTCCCTATTACGACAAAGAGACGAAAACATTGGAAATTAAAGATTCTGATTTTGACCTAAATACTAAAAATGCACTTATAAAATCGGCGAATTGGCTGCTTCACGGAACCATCCTAAAGAAAATGGAACCCTATTTGAAATTTCCAATCGTTAATGAAATGGAAGCTCTTTTGAAAGATGTGAATGATCAAATAAAAAATTACGAAATAGATAAAGACATCTATTTAAAAGGGAAAATTGAAGATGTTGATATTGAGAATATTTTTGTTCAAGAAAAAAATCTAAAACTCACCGGTGCGATTAAGGGCAATGCAAATATTCATATTCATGGATTTTAAATCAAATGAAAGTTCTGAAAATAGCTTTTTCTGTTATTGAATACAGTTTTTTAAACATTCTAAAATGAGGTTTTTTCTGTTTTTAAAAATAGCTCAATTGCTTGCTTCGCCTCTTTCACATCATGAACTCTGAGGATAGAAGCTCCATTTTGCAAAGCAATGGTATTTAACACAATAGTACCTGTAAGAGACTCTTGAGGCGTTGTTTCTAAATACTTGTAAATCATTGATTTTCTGGATAAACCGACGAGGATAGGACAGTTTAATTCAGAAAAGAAAGTAAGATTTTTCAATAAAAAATAATTTTGATCTGTTGTTTTTCCAAAACCAAATCCGGGATCCAGAATAACATCTTTAGCACCCAGAGAATAGAGTTTTTTTATTTTTCTTCCAAATCCCAGATTAATTTCCGTTAAAATATTATCATAATGGGTTTTTTCTTGCATAAATTGTGGTTTATCCGAAGTATGCATCAAAATATAAGGCACTTTTAAGCGAGCAATGGTTTCAAACATTCTTTCATCAAAATCACCACCCGAAATATCGTTCACAATATCCACTCCACAATCAACGGCCATTTCTGCAATTTCAGCACGATAGGTATCCACCGAAAACAAAACCTGAGGAAACATTTTCCGAAGCGTTTGCAATGGTTTTATTAAGCGGTTTTTTTCCTCTTCTAGGCTAAGCTCTTCTATGCCAGGACGTGTTGACATAGCTCCCACATCCAGAATGTCAACTCCTTCGTCAATCATCTGTTCTGCTTTCAAAATGGCGGTCTTCAAATCTAAATTTCTGGATTCTTCATAAAACGAATCGGGAGTCAAATTGAGTATTCCCATAACTTTGGGACTGCTTAAATCAAACAATTTTCCTTGGCAATTAATCGAATAATTCATGATATTAATTTTGCACAAAATTAATCAAGATTATCAATATTCAAGTAATTCAATTTACCAATAAACTCGTTTTTGGATTTCATCTTACCTTTTAAGAGAAATTAGGGACTCCTAAAACAACCTATTGAGCAGTTTTTTTGTCTATTGTATAGTATTTGAGAAAAATACCTATTTTTGTTTCTTAATTAGTATTCATAAATCAAACATTATAATCATCATGAAAGCAATAAAATTAATTTTTAGTTTGTTTATAATTTTCAGTATTAGTAGCATTTTTGCTCAAAATGAGAATCGTAACTCAAGTTATGAACAAGGGATAGACCTTTTAGAGCAACAAAAATACGAAGAAGCGATTATCCAGTTTTCATATGCCATCGAAGAGAACACTCCCGAAATTGCTTCGGCACATTATTATAGAGCATATTGTTTTTGTCAGATTAACATGCCTAAAGAGGGCTGTGCTGACTTACACAAAGCTTCATCACTTGGACATTATGTCGAGAAAATTGCAATTCCTTGTGGTTGCGATGCCAAAGACCCGAAATAACATTGGCAAGCATTTGAACTTGAAATTAATCGAGTAGGAAGTGAGCGATTAGTTCGCTCACTGTCCTCTCACACCACCGTACGTACCGTTCGGTATACGGCGGTTTCTTAATTTACACACGAACAGAGTGATAATAAGTCGAGAAAAATAAGT
>Ga0265295_1002727_pt1 | contig 27098 bp, 18 predicted proteins | sample Munlansysbiofilm_FD_192503 | JGI IMG/M metagenome (GOLD analysis project Ga0265295, IMG submission 192503) | Leachate microbial communities from a municipal landfill in Southern Ontario, Canada - Methane capture system biofilm | ecosystem: Engineered > Solid waste > Landfill > Unclassified ... | reverse complement strand
AGTTGATTTAGGTGAAAATGCGGAAGGAAAAGCACATTGGAAGCCTGTTGAATTTTTACTTGACTTTAATAATGAACTACTTGTAGGTTATGGTAACTTACCTTACTTTTGCAAATTAGCATTAAACACTATAAACAATACTTGGTAAAAATAGTTTATCACTAAAAAAAAGTTTTCTTAAATTAAGAAAACTTTTTTTATATTTTTTATAAATATTTATATGTTTTACTAATAATAATTTAATTAAATATTCATATTTTTATGCTTTTTACCGCTTTTTTAACTGTTTTTACCTGTTTTTTTAGTTTTTTTACAAGTTTTTTTTAATTATTCACGAGTTTTGTTTTCATTATTCTTTTTTCTTAATTCCATAATAAAGTTAACTAGTTGAATAATTAAAGCACCAAAAAGTGGTGTAACTATAAATAATATAAAATTTATCGGCTTACTTAAAATAGATATTAAAAACTTAACTGCAAAAATTTTTCTTACATAAACACCTTGAATTTTTGAGTAAGTAATAAACTCTGTATCATTTGCTGTGTTAGCGTCACCTTTTGTAGTAAATACTAAAGTGTTTTCTACTAGGTTAATTTCTTCAACTCTATGTGTAATATAATTGCCGGCTAACACACCTGTTGTACTTAAATAAGTTATTATATCATCTTTTTTAATTTCTTCTTCAGGAACTCTTTTTATTAAAATAGCATCTCCAACTTCTAATGTTGGTAACATACTTCCTGTTATAACATAGCATATTGAATAGCCAAATATATTAACCATTTTATTTTGTATTTTACTGTAGGTAAAAAAAAGAGATGCTGAAGCGCTAATAACAATAAAAACTATAAGGAAAATACTTATTATTTTATCAATCGCTTTTAAAACATTGTTTTGTTTTTTCATCTCTTTCTCTTTTAATTACCTTGCATTTCTTTTAATAATTTTAATAGTTCTTCTAGTTCTTCTTCGTCAGGTTCTTTTTCACTGGCAATTTCAAACTCATCTTTTTCTTCTATCTTTTCTTCTGGTAGTTTAAATTGAATAATATTATCTTGTTTATAATCTTCATCTTCTGGTTCATTAAAATTTTTAGATGCAACAATATCTTGCTTTTCTAATGCTTGTAACTCTTCAAATAAATCATCATTAGAAATTTCAGGAGTTTCTATTTCATCTTCCATAAAACCATTAACTGTTACAGGTAGTGATTTAAACTCGCTTTGCTCTTTTTCTTGATATTTTAAAATTTCATCTTTAAATTCTTTTAATTTTTGTTCTTGATAAGATTTTATTATTTCTCTTAATTCTGCTTGTTTTTGTTGTTGATATTTTATTACTTTATCTTTTAACTCTTTTTCTCGTCGTTCTTTTATTATTTGTTCGGCTTTTTCAAAAGTAATAGGATAATCAACTTGATTTAGGCTATGTCTAGCGGTATGAATTGCTTGATTTTTCATTTTAATTTGTTCTTCAATATTCATAATTGTATTTTTTAATTCTTTAATACTATTTTGCTCTTGTTCAATTAGTTTATGTTGGCGCATTACATCATTTGCCATATCAATCATCATAGTATGTCTATATTGAAGTGAATCGTGTTTAAATTGTAATCTTTTATATCTATCTTCTAATAATTCAATTTTTTTATATAAAGGCGTTGTTTTTCTTTCTAAAACTGCTCTTATTTTCTCTTCTAATAATTGTTTTTGAGTTTCTTTTTCAAGTAATAACCTTTCTTTTTCCATTGTTTTTTCAAGGTTAACTTCTTCTTTATACTCTTTTTCTAAAGACCTTTTTAAAGAAGTGTTAAAAGTTATTTCTGTTAAAAAGTTTGTAAACACAAAAACATCTGCCAAATCATCACTTGTTCTTTTTGGCATTTTACCTGTGAACTCTTTATCCTCATAAATAAAACCTGCTTTATTATATCTTGCAATATAATCCCACAACTCCACACAATTTCTAAAGTTCACGTTTTTAGATAAAAGGTTTGTTTGAATAATTGGTGGTTTAACAAGTTCTACATTATGTAGTTCTTTAATTAGTGGCAAAGAATAGAAATCGCTAATAATTCTTCTAATTCTTACAATTCTATCAAAGCCTGAAAGATGCGATACATCTTCTCTTAAGTCTATTTCTTTATTATCTGCTTGAGTTTTATATTCAAACTCTAAAAGCATTTTTGAAACTTTGTTTTTTCTTCTTATTGTTTTGTTGATGTCGTATTTAATTTCAATACGCTCATCTTTATTTTTTAATTCACTATATCGTTTTTCTACGAAATCGTTTAATCTACCAAGCAGTGTATATATGAACCTGTTTTCATAAATTGCACTATTTGATTCGTAATAAATGTTTAAAATTCGTTCTGGTTTAACTTCGTTGTTTTTTTCTACTCTAGCAATCATATTAGTATGTTGTGCCAAGTGCCTAATAGATTGCGTATTTACTCTTTTTACTTTTTCAATGGGAACAATTTCATCTCTTTGCTCAATAAAGCTTCTAGATTCTCTTATGGCTTTATCCATATACGGTAGCGTATATTCAATACGCTCAAGCCATTCTAAATCTAAAACCTTATTTCCCGCTGTACCACTTAAAGAAGTTACCCCACTAGTTAAATTTTGTAAAGATTTTTTATAATCTTTATATTTAACATCATCTTCTAGTGTGGACTTCCATAAAGTATAAGCTTTATAAAAATTTGTAGAAAAATTGTTTTTCACTATATTTCACTCATCCCATTTATTATACTAATTTTTGGAACTCACTCAAGCAAGCTCTACATTCTTTCATGTTATCTTTTCCAAACATTTTGTCCATAAATTTTAGTAATCCGTCAATTTCATCTCTTACATATGCTAGGTTTAAATAAGCAAACTTTCTAAATACTTTCTTTGCCATAACATAGTCAATACCATCAAGTTCACTACCACCACATGCCATATAAGATGGAACGAAGGTTTTTAATTGTCTTAAAATACGGTTACCAAAGGCAAGTCTAAAATGTTGAATTACATAATCGTCTAATTGTTCTAATTTTTTTAAGTTATCTTCTGAAACAAAAAACTCGCGTTTTGATTTTTCTAATAATTCATTAAAATGATCAAAACCTAATTTAATAGGTGGAGTATCAGGTGCTTCAAATGGTATACCTTTCGTGTTAATATCTATTGGCATAGCACGGTCATAAACTTTATCGGTAATAGCAAAAGTAGAGTCATCGTTGTTCGCTGTACCAATATACCACATATTTTCAGGTATTCTTAATTTACCTTTATTTAATTTAATAGGGTCATTATCCCATACACTAGAAACTAGTTCTACAATCCATTCTTCCTTACTAGGCATTTCCAAAATAGAAAGTAGTTCCGCAAAGTAATATTCTACACGCGCAATATTCATTTCGTCCATTACTGTTATGTATACTTCATTAGTGTAATTTGCAACATACATTTGTTTTAAAATATCTGTTTCGGTATATTTTTTAGTAAATTCGTTGAAATAACCAAATATTTCGGCTTTATCTCTCCAAGAAGGTTGTACTGACGCAATTAAAGCATCGTTTTGTAAAAATTTTCCCCAAGCGTAAGCAAGAGAGGTTTTACCTGTTCCTGAAATACCTTGTAAAATTAACAGTCTTGTTGATGAAAAAGATGAAACAAATAGTCTTATAATATCAATATTATAATATAATTTTAACCTAGAACAGCAAAAGTTTCTAAATCTTTCGCATAATTCTGGTAAAGTAACTTCACTATCATATTCTGGAGGAACATATCCTTCAAATGATTTATCAACTTCTGTAAGTTTATAAAACCTTGATACATTTTCTCCTTGATTTTCTCCGCCATTTAACGATTCTAATTCCTCACCTGTAAGTTCAGAAATTTCATTTGGATTAAGCCCAATTTGTGAAACTTTCATAGATAAAATTTTATCTTTTTCCAAATTTAGTCGCATAACTTCTTTGTTTAATGAGTTTATTTCTTTTACTAAATCTTCCTGATTTAACGCTTTTCTTGCCATTAGTAAAATTTTTTTAACACCACGAACTACTAAGAAAATAATGCCACCTAAAAATGCAAATACTAAAATGATACACAAAATTCCTACAATCCAAAACCATCCGCCAAGTTGAGTACTATAAGTGGATATGGTTTCGCTATAAGCTATGAAATTGAAAGATTTTATAACGCCAGAAACAAGTCCTTTAACAATTGTTAATACTCCATCAAGCAATTGGCCGAAAAAATCTATAATAAAATTAGCCAACATAGTAGCCTTACCCCTTTTATTGCGGAATCGTTTTTATTTTATTACTTATCGTCCTTTTTTGCATTTAAGGATTCTAAATATTTTTTAGCAATCTCTTCTTTTTGCTCGTCAGTTAAATGTTCAATAGAAACATTTTCAATAGGAGCCTTTTCTTTTTTAAATTTATTAACCAAAATTCCAAAATGGATAATTTGATAAATAAAAATTAAAGCAAGTGGTAACACAATGCATAAGAAAAATCCTAACTGAGATTGAATAAAATCAGAAGCTTTGCCTACTGCAGGTATTCCAAATCCTAGATATAATGCAACAATGTGATCTTCGGATGTAATTGCTTCTAAATCGGGATTATCTTCATTGTCACCCTTTGTAATATAGTAGTATCTTCCTGCTGACTCTGTAACTGAAATAATTCTGTGAGTGTTTAATACTTCTACTCCACCGATTGTTGTTTTAAAAGTTACAATATCATCTTCTTTAAAAATGTCTGTAGGCTTTGTTACGCGAACAAAAATTAAGTCGCCTTCATCAAATGTACCCTTCATTGAGTCAGATTGAACAGACAAGTAGCCTACCCCAAACAAATTTGGAATTTTTTGACTTTCATTTAAAGTTAATACTACAGTAAACAAAATTATTGCAAAAATTACCCAGATAAGTGTGTTAGCTATGATTTTTAATGTCTTTTTTGTCTTCATTGTTTTTCTCCATAATTATGCTAATATAACCAGTTTAATGTTGATGAATATTCACTATTAGCAAAACCTAAATTTCCATTTGCTTTTACGCTAATGTAATATTGTTTTCCTGTTGGTAAATAAATATCACCATCAAACATTGTTGTAGCCAAATCTAATGATAATGAGGTTGTTGTTGTTAAATATGTGGTTTGTGTGCTGTCATCATATACTTTAATAGTATAGGATGCTGCGTTTGAAACGGAACTCCAACTAATAGTTGAACTCAAAATAGCAAAATCCTGTGGAATTTCCAATACACTAAATGTTAAAGTGTTAGAATAATTACTATTTCCTAAATTTGGTGAGTAAACTTTTACTTGAACATAATAAGTTCCCATTTCTAAATTTTCTAAATTGTCTATATTTAGTGAAGTTTGTGTTGTAAAAATTGTTCTAATTGGTATCAATTCGCTAGATACATATTTTGAAATTTTAAAAACATATTCTTCAGAAAATGTTTCTAAAGATAGGTTTGTGTTTGTCGCACTCCAATTATAAGTTGCACCTTCTGTGTTTACAATTGTTGGAGCGTCAAATTTTTCTATCGCAACATAATTTTGTCCTACTAGTTGTACATTATAACTACCAAAACTTAAGTTTAAATCCGCTGTTCCACCTGAAATAGAATTTACATTATCAATATCTTGTCCTTCAGACCAAACATAAACTCTTAATTTTGTAATGGAATCGGCTGCAAGCAAAGTAATATCATCTAAATCGCCTGCTTTAATTGGATCGTATGTTGTAATATTTACAACTTCTTGTTCTGGCGTACCTAAAGCATCTATTATAACACTGTTTTCTAATGTTAAACTTGAAGTTGCAACATTAAGCCCTTTATAACTTAATTTTCCTTCATCAATATAACTACTTTGATACATATCAAGTTTATCATGACGAGAGGTTGAATTCGGCTCCCAAATATAATCTACACTTGAAACACCTGTTCCATCTAATTCAATTGCATCTAGCATATTGCTAGAATGTCCTAAATTTAAAAATGCTACACGAGCAGAAAACTCTAATCCTTTATCATTTGTTCCTACTACAGTAGAGTTTTTACCTAATGTTAATTTTTTATATGTTGTGTCTTGATTTAAAACATACATATCAAAAACATAATATAATGTAGGTTCAGTAAGTAGTGTGCTAGCAAATGAGTTAGTTACAAAATCTACTTTATAAAATTGTAAACTCCCATTAACTACTGTTCCACCTGTTGAAATAGATGTAATATTAACTTCTTCATTTATGTCAATACTTGCAATGCTTCCATCTGTTGTTAAAGTAGGGCTCCAGTTTAATCCATTGCCAGAAAGTAAAATACCTTCTGAGTCTGAAGTTGTCATATTTATACTTGTAATATTTGTTGCGGTAATTTTATTAAACCATGAATATGTAACGGAAATAATTGCAAAAACAGTTGCAAACATTATTGCAACACTCAATAATATTGAAACTGTTTTCGCATTTTTCCTCATTTTTTTCTCTTAAATTAAATTATAAATTATCAAAGTGTTGTTATGAAATAACTACATTTGTTGAAGTTCTACTTCCAATTGCACCTGTAAATGTTCCTGTTACAACAACTTGATAAGTTGCAAGTGCTGATACTTCGTCATCAAGTACAATTTCTGTAATATCGGTATCTGCATAAATAGCAGCACCTGTTGTTAAGTATTGTCTGTAATCTAATGATACAGTAGTATCAGTTAATTCTCTAAATACATATGCATTATAAGTTGCACCTAAATTACCTGTTCCTGTAATTGTTAATGTAGTTACATTTGTAACAGTATCAAGGCTGCTTGCAGTTTTATTAGAAAGAGTTGTAGTTGCTGCACCAGAGTCAAATGCTAGTGAAATTTGTACATCACCTTCTGACGCTGCGTTTGTACAGTCAATATCTTGACCTTCCATCCAAATAAATACTTTTATTTTAGTAATTTGTCCACCTAATGCACCTGGTAAGGTTGCAACAACTGGAGAATCACCAATTGCAATGTCTTTAGTTGTATCTACTGCAGTTGTATAACCAGCGTCATAACTAATCATACCATAAGCATCCATTGCAGTAACTGGAGTTCCGCTATTATCTGCAGAAATACCATTATATTCGTATTTTGCTGAACTTACCGCACCGTTTGCTAATGCTGATGCAGAGCGTTGAGTAGAATTTGGTTCCCAAATATATGTAGCAATATTACCATTTAAGGCAATAACTGTTGCCGGATCATTGTTACTACCTTGTACAATGAAACCTACTCTTGTTGATAGAGAAGCATCTTGATCATTTGCTCCGTCAATTACAAAAGATGAGTTAGTTAAACTTAATGTTAAATCCTCAGAACCTTGATTTAAGAAATATAAATCAAATACTAGGAAGTTACTTGCATCTGCCGATAAAGTAAAGTTACCATCACCAGAAGTTGCAGTGAAGAAGTTAAACATACCGTTTGTTACATTAGTTTCAACTGTTGAAACAGGTTCCATAGAAGATATAGATAATCTGCTATTTTCTTGAGGTTGTCCAGCAGATGTATCAAAATCTATCGCTGAAATGCTTGATTGCCAACTAGATGCATCAGTAGAAACTTGAATACCAGATGCTGCTGAAGCAGTAAAATCAAATCCGCTTGCAGATGCTTGTGTACCTCTAGTAAACCATGCAAATGTTGCTGTTCCAGATAAAACTGCAAGTGCAATTACCAATAGGAAACTACCAATTATTGCACTAAACTTTGTTTGTTTTTTCATTTTTTTCTCCTTTTTTATTTTTTGTTTTTAAAGTAATAAACTTTATTTAAATTTTTATGAATTTACAATTCCTGTTGATGCTACTCTACTTGTAATTGCACCTGTTAATTTACCAACCACAACTACATCATATGTTCCAAGAGCAACTTCTGTATCTAATGTAATACTTGAAACACCTGTTCCAACATCTGTTGCTGAACCTGTAGATAAGTATAATCTGTAGTCAACAGAAGTATTTGCATCTGTTCCTGTTTGGAATACATAAGCATAGAAAGTAACACCTGTATCATCATTACCTGTTAATGATAAAGTAGTTGTTCCAGTAGCTGTAGTTAATACGCTTGCTGTTTTTGCTTCAAGTTCAGTACCTTGTGCGCCAGAATCAAATGCTAATGAAATTTGTACATCGCCTTCTGATGCCGCGTTGTTAGAATCTACATCTTGTCCTTCCATCCAAACAAATACTTTAATTTTAGTAATTTGAGCAATTCCACCTGCTGGTAAAACAGTAATTACACCAGAGTCACCAATTAGTACATCATTAGTTGTGCTAACAAGTTCTGTATATTCTGCATTAGAACTTAAATGTCCATAAGAGTCAATACTTGATGCAACACCACCTGTACTTGGGATTGCTTTTACTCCATGATAGTTGTATTTTGCATTGTTAGTTACTCCTGCTGCTAATGCTGCTAAAGAGTGCTGTGTAGAATTTGGTTCCCAAATATATGTACTAGCACCACTTGCTAAAGCAACTGCTGCAGTTGGGTCATTTTCACTACCTTCTACAACAAAACCTACTCTAGTTGATAATTGAGTACTTTCATCATTAGCACCTGCAATTACAAAAGATGAGTTAGTTAAACTTAAAGTTAGTGGTAATGAACCTTGGTTTCTAAAATACAAATCAAATACTAAATAATTGTTTGTATCTTCAGCAATAGTATAAGTACCATCGCCCGAGGTTGCCCCATAAAACACAAATTCACCATTAACTAAATTACCTGCTCCATCAATTGTAGAAACTGGCTCCATAGAAGATAAATTAACTCTGTTTCCTTCTTGTGCTGCACCTGGTGTAAGTGTATCAAAGTCTAAATTGCTAATACTTGATTGCCAACCACTTGTATTGGTAGGGTCAGTAGAAATTTGAATACCTGATGCTGCCGAAGCAGTAAAATCAAAACCACTTGCGGTTGCAGTTGTTCCTCTTGTAAACCATGCAAATGTTGCACCACCCGCAGCAATAAATGAGAATGCTAATGTTAGCACTGCTGTTGTAATGGTCATTTTCTTTTGGTTTTTCATTTTTTTCTCCTTTTTTCCATTTTGTTTTTTTTATATTATTTAACGCACTTTTGCGATAAATACAAATTATTCTTCTTGGTCTTCAATTACCAAGACATCCCACACCATTTGAAGTTCCGATGAAAACTTATCGTTTACACAATCATAATCTTCACCTTCTAGCCAAACTGTTACTGTATATCTGTCATAATTTCCTACAGATAGTGGTACGATGTTGTATGATATAACATCTTCTGAATAAAACTCCTGCACTGGAACTCCAAGACCTTCTATAACTGTATCAATTTGAGATTCATATGTATGGGTGTATACAGTTGGATTACCATTCACATAAACTAAAACTCTTATTGCTGTTTCAACATTTTGTGTACTATTTTTAATGCGAAGCCTACTAGTATACTCTAAATCTTCTCCGCCAGAGTTTAAAACATAAAATGTATAAGAAATATAGTTTTCCCCATTATGTGAACCTCCGCCTAATTCATCTAAATTTGGCGGCAACATATCATAAGTAATATTGTCCATTTCTACGATAGCCGAGGCTTTTAATCCAACGCTTAAACGCTCAAATGTATCATCTTCTGATAATGAAACTGTTTTTGTAAGTTTTCTGCCGTTATTACACTAATTCCATAACCCGAATTAACATATGTGTAACTAAAAAAGTACACTACACTTATTGTTAAAAAGATTAAAATCAGCGAAACTGACATTAGCCTTTCCATAATTATACCACGCGATACTTTTTTTGTATACCGTTTTGCATTTAGATTTTTGAAAAAACCAAGTTCTTTTTTATCTAATTTTTCCTGCAAAGCCACTAAATCCAGTGGTCTAAACTCTTTTTCTTGTTTTCGTTTTCGCACTGTTGCATCGTTTTTTAATGGTTTTTTTGAAGCATTTTCACCTGCCGGTGCTCTAATTTCCGGAGATGAAACACCATTATTATTTAACGATAAATCATCATTTTTTATTTCGTTATTCATAACTATTCCTTTTTCTTTTGATAAAATTTTATTGCTAAATTAAATTGTATGAGTAAAACTTGACACCCCAACAATATAATCATAATAGAATGAGAATCCTGGTAAGGCTCTGTATTGAGTAATATATGCAGTAGGTACGCGAATGACAATTGGCTCATATTCTTGAACTACATCGCCATCTTCGTTAATTTCAATTGAAACACCAACCGCAAATGCATCGGCATTATATATATCTACATTATAACCTGTTGATGTAATGTTTACATCAAATTCAAATAAGGTAATTCTAGAATAAGAAAACGCTCTACTGTAAATATAGTTTTGATATGTGTTTGTATAGAAACAGGTTGTAGAGGTTGCACTTCCGCTTCCAAAGAATGCATACGGTTCAATTGAAATATTTGCATAAACCCTACCTTTATTACCATAAGCATAACTTGTTGCAGGTTGTGTCATAATTAAAGTTAAGGCAGTATTATTATAAACAGCATAACTGTTGATAATAGAAGAATAACCTATAATTGTTAAATTTTGTAGTGCTATATTAGATGAAATAGAATAAGAACTTAATAATACACCGAATCCAGAAGAATTATTTTGTAAATGAACACTTGTTAAATTATCACAATCAAAAATTGCATATTGAGAAAGTGATAAATTATACGGATATGTAGTTATATAACTGTTTATATTCGTATTTTGAACAGTACCCGCAATAAAACTAATGGATTGTATGTAATTATTTTTATAAAAGGCTTTTTCAGCAATTTGAATTACAGTTATTGGAATTGTATAAGATGTAGAGGTGTTAGATGGGAAATATTTGTATAATACCATCTTTTCAGTGGATTCAAAAATTACTTTATTTCCGTTAACATCTGTTTCAATGTAGAAAGGATCTACTCCCGCCCCAGAGAAACTTGCGTCTTCAATATTGCTATCGCTAAACATATCCATGTTAACACTCTCTATTGATCTTGGTATAGTAACAATAGTAACTGCTGTTCCAGAAAATACATCACCCTCTAATGCTAATACATCATAAGTTTGAGATTTGTAAGTAATGGTTGCCGGTATACTTACATTTGTTGAAATACCTAAATATTTAGATAAACTTACCGAATATGTATTTCCTAAAATATAAAATCCCCATAAACCTGTAGAGTCAATATTATAAGTTGTACTAATTTGACCCATTACAAGTGACCAATATTGATCCATTAAATAACTAGAAAGAAGTAGTCCAGGTACATAAATTTGAACATCGTTTGGTAATGTAACAATTGTAGAGTTTACTACAGTAACATAAATTAAATTATTAAATGAAATACTAATTAAGTTATCAGCAAGTTCAAATACATTGTTGCCGTTTAAATTTATTAGGTCTTCATCAAATACAATAGTTACTATGTTTGTACTATTATAGAAAGTGCGATATGAATTTAGTGTTGGTAAACCATTTATATGCATATAAACAGAACCGCCACCATTCATATTTCCAAAAGCATAATCACTAGTTACCTCTAATGCTTCTACAAAATTAAAGGTATAGGTAACAGCCGTACCACTTACAATTCCATAAAACAAATTTGCACCAAGTGAACTAATGCTATTAAAAGTTAAGTTTCCTGATATATTTGCAAATGAAAATGCATAATCACCATCAATTAGTATAATGGCAGAGTTAAAGGTTAACGAGCCATCATAAGTAATATAAGAAAATGCATATTCACCTATGTATGATACTGCTTGTACATTTAATGTTATGCTACTAAAATTAAATGAATGGAAAGCATAGTCGCTTACTTCACCCATTACTGTTAATGTGTTTGGAACGCTAGTATTCGTTATACTGCTATTTCTAAACGCATTAGTACCAACACCATTAAAAGTAGTTGTATTTGGAATATATAAATTTGTTACAACTGTATTATATAGGAAACCATCACCCACTTCTAAATTGGTAGTATAAATATATAAAGAACCAATATTTGTAGAATAAACTGTATCGGCACCAGAGAATAAACCTGCTGGAGTAGATGCAACACTAGATTGAATTTCTACAATTACATAAGTTGTAAGATAAGATATATTGCTTGTTTTATTTCCTAAAGCATTAGCCGTATTTGGTAATTCTCCTGCAATAATTAAGTGCTGAATAGTTCCTGCATTATTAAATATTCCTTCTATGCCATTTCCATATGCATATGATGGATTAGTTAAGTAATCGCTGTTTCCAATTGTTACAACACCTAAATCTTGTTGCAAATGATAAAAGGCATTAGTGCCAATAGTTACTACTTTTGTTAAATTTAAATCAACAAAGTTATCGGTACTTGTTTTTGTAAAAGTTGTACCACTAAACGCATAAGAACCAATAGTTGTTACATATTGAATCCAAGACACATCACAATCTTGTGCAAATATTACATTTTGGAATGCATAGTCAGAAATGTTTGACACAATACCATCTTCAACAGTATCAACATATGTAAATCCGTTCATTTCATCAATAGTAGCATCAGAAAATACGCTAGGACCAGTCATTGCAACTGTACCCGATGTTAAACCTAAATAAGAAATACTAGTAATATTAGAATTAGCAAAAGAACTTGTTCCTAAATTTATTGTATTAGCATCTAAATTCATTGAAACAATGTCGTTTGAGTTAAATGCATTAGCGTTAATATTTAGTGTAGTTACATCAATATTTATTGTACCAATATGTGCATAATAGAAAGCGCTAGTTCCAATTGTTAATGTAGTAGTAGTTGCATTTAACACTTCTACAGTTACTGGAACTGTGCTAGATTGACTAATAAACACACTACTTGGAATTGTAGAAACACCGCTACCAATATTGATAGTTCCATAATTTACTGACCAAGAATTATCAATATAACTATTTCCAAGTGCATTGTAAGAATTAGTTGTTGGTAAATTTCCGTTAATATTTAGCACATCAATTCTACCAGCAGCATATAACACGCCATTTATACCACTACCATAAGAGTAGTTCGTTCCATATAATGAAGAATATGTTGAATTTCCTAAACTTAATGTTCCTATATGAACAGGAATGAATGCAAATATCTCTTCACCTAAGTTTATTACATTGCTTAAATCAATGCTTACATATTGATTTGTAGATGTTTTTGTAAATGTAGTATACATAAATGCATTATTTTCAATTTCTTCTACATAGTTAATAAATGAAATATCACAATCCATTACAAAGGTTGCGTTATAAAATGAATATTGTGCAATATCTTTAAACACTCCAGTGCCAGCACTTGTAAAACCAGTCATTGCATAAATAGTAGAATATTGGAAAGTATATTCAGCATTATCGTCAAAAGTTATTTCTCCTGCACCTGATGTTCTATCATAATTTAAGTTACGAAGAAGAGAGTAAGCGAAGGAGTTTTTATCAAGACTTATAGAAGAACTATAAATATTTGTGTAAGTAATATCGGTATACATAAATGAAGATTCTTCAATAATTAAGTTACTAGAATAAATATTTAATGTTGTAATAATATTACGATAAGATGTACTAAAACCACTAAAAGCATACGCTGCTAATTTTGTAACTGGTGCTTGAACAGTTACAGTTTGCATACTAAAAGTAGATGCTCCACTTAAACCTAACGCTCTTGTTTGATAAACACCACTTACATTTGAATCAGGTAAATTTCCTGCGATAATAATTTCCTCAACACTAATTGTTCCGCTACTACCAAAAATACCTTCATTTCCAAGTGGATTACCATAATAATAAGTTGGTAAGTGTGTATTATAATAAGTGTTATTTCCTAGTGTAATTGTACCAAGTGGACTATAAATATCTTTAAAAATAGAATGTCCTATAGTTGGAACTTCAGTAAAGTTAAACGATACTTTTTGCCCGCTACTAGATGCAGTAAATGTAGCGTGATCAAATGCAAAGTTACCAATAGTTGTTGCATGTTCAAATACTGAAAGATTTGAATTTTGGCCAAAAGTAGCATATTGGAAAGTGTACTCTGTAATATTTTTTATTACACCCACATTTTTTAATAAAATATCATCATAATATATAAAGTTAGTAAAATTATTTATCGTTGCAAAATAAAATGCCCGCTCTCCAGTGAATGATATTTCGCCGTAATTTACAGCATCATAAATTATATTAGCAATAGAAATAGCATAAAAAGCATTTTGTTCAATTACTAAATCTTCTGACTCAATATATAAGTTATTTACTATTAGCCTTCCCGATATATTTGTTGAATAGAAAGTATTTTCTGGAATAATACTACAATCATCACTTATATAAATATTAGTTATGTTAATGTTGGCACCATCAGCACCAAGAACATGAGTGCCAAATCTTTGGTCTGGTAGTTCACCATCTATATATAAATTAGTAATACTACTTATATTATCTTTTGTAAAAATACCACCTTGACTTGTTCCATAAACAAAAGTGTTTTGTAGTGTGGTGTAAAAATTAGTATTGCCTAGTCTAACGGAGTTTACAGAAATTTTCTTTAATGCTTCGTTAGCAATTGTTAAAGAATTTGTTAAATCTAAAGTTGTTGCTGTAGCAGTTAAGTTATAAAATGCTAAAGTAGAAACATTAGAAATACCTAAAGTATCAATATAACAAGTTGAATATATTATTGCACTTAAAAAAGTGTTTTCTTTAATTATAGTGTTTTCAAAAACAATACTTGTAGCATCATATATTCTTGAATTTTCAAACATATATTGCCCAATTGTTCCATTTATGTAAATTGATGTAACTGTATGTATGTTGGCCTGACTAAATGCATAATTACCAATTGGCCCAGTAAATGATAATGTTTGAACACCTGTTGTATTAGCATTATAAAATGCATATTCATCAGTTAAACCATTTATTGTAATACTGGTACCCGGAACAAATGTGTCAGCAAATGCATAAGTTTGAATTGCTGTTAATGTAAAGTCACCAAATGAACCTACTTCACTGTATCTAAAAGCGTACTCTCCTATTGATGTTACTGAGGTATCCTCTAATAATATTTCACTTGAGTATGAATATATGTTTGTAACATTAGCATAATAAAATGCATAATCACCAATTATAGTTATATCGTGTAGATGTAAATTAGTAATTGTTACACCATTTATATCCGATAACCCATAAAACATAAATTCATATAATAGTCCATTTGTGTTTTTAATAATTACATTGTTATAAATTCTTCCTGCTGTTTCGCTACCAAATAAAAAACTTGCTTTTCCTGATGAAATTTGTGGAAGCATACCATCAATAGTTAAGTTGGTTGTTCTAAAATCGGAATATATCATTCCACTTACAGTTCCGCCATAAATTACACTATTATTAACAGCACTTTGAGTAACATATAATGTTTTCACACCAATAACAAATTCGTCTAAATACATTCCTCTAAATGCTAAACTTCCAATTGTTGCAACTTCTTGAGCGTACACTTTATTATATGGATAAAGTTCGGTATAACTTTTAAACTTAAATTCAAAAGCAGAATCGCCTATTTCAGCAACATTGTTTAAATGAAGTTCCGAACCGTATAACGATAAATTGTTTGTCATACTTGCAGTAACACTATTTACGCCATTTAAGTTTAGAACAACTCCATAAAATGATGCTGAATTAAATACACCACTACCTAGTGCATAAGAGCCATGTAAATCTAAACTGTTGTTTATTACTCCGTCTGTTGTGTTTGCTAACTCAAAAGTAGCTAATGAAGTAGTTCCTATTGTTCCAATTTTTGAACTTGCAAATGCTTGCTCTCCAACAACGGTCATACCAGTAAATCCAACTGGTCTAGCATTAGACCTTAATATGCTGGCATTATAAAATGCATAAGAACTTATAGCACTTATGTTGTTTAAAGATAAGTTATTTATATAAGCATTGTAAAAAATATCGCTTCTTAAATAAGTCATATTGTTAGGTATGCTAATGTTAATGGCTACAGTTCCACCTGCGTTTATTGCTCTTCTATATGCAGAAGAGTTTATTCCAATAACACGATAGTTAATTGTGTTATAGGTTACTGTGTTATATATATTTAAATTATTCCAATTGCCACCATAGTAAACAACCTCTACACTATTACCATCTATAATCCTGTAATAGTTTAAAAACTCGTCAATAAAATCATATTCTGCATAGGAATGAATGTACCATGTATCAGTTACAGAATAATTTGATTTAAATGAAATTAAGTTGGATGGTGACATAAATAATAGTGTTTTATCTGCAGTTAAACTGCTAATATAACCTAAAAGTGTAGATACATTTTCACTTTCATAAAAAATTTCTAACATTCCATTTAACGCAGTGTTAACATTAAACGCGTCGGCACCTATTGTTGTAATAGAACTTGAAAGTGTTACCTTATCAAGCGATGTTCCATAAAATGCAGAAGCACCTATAGATAATTCACCTATAGGGAAAGAAATAAATTGCAATGTTGACTTGTTATAAAAAGCACTTGCAGGAATTGTAGAACCTTGAAGATTTGCATACGATAAACTTAAAGATTGAAGTGCTGTTATATATGTATTCATAAAAGTAAAGTCTAGTGTTTTTACAACCGCAGTATTATAAGTATAAAGTGATAAACCTTTAACTGTGGTTAACCATGCTTCAAACTCTGGTTCAGTTGCACCGTTATTATTGTTATAATAAAACTCTTGCAAGTAGTATCTTAATGTTAATGTATCGCTACCATTAGAGTCTAGTTGTATGTTAACTCTATAATAATCACTTCCTAAATCAATAACCGAATCTGTTGCCACATCTACATTTTCAATATCAATATCTAAAAATACCAAGGAACCCGTTACACTATAAGTAGTGTTGGAGCCGGGTGCGTTAATTACCCTTGTATTTATTGCGTTAGAAATGCTTTGTAATTCTTTTGATTTCCAACCAAGTGACCAACTAGGAAGCCCAATTGCAACACCAGTTGTTGAGAAAGTGTTACCATTATATATGTATATTTGAATAATAGCTTGTGCAAGTTGAGTCATTGTAGAAAAATCTATATTTTGAATTTCCCCAAAGTTATACACTTCAATGTTACTTGCTCCATTAACTGAAGTGATTGGACCAGTAGTGCTTGCTAAACCAATTGTTACTCTAGTGTTAGAATCTACTCGCATAGTAGCATAACCTAGCGCCACTTCCGATATTTTTTTCATAACAGCAACACCATATTGATAATAACCATATGTATCTTCATTATTATCATCTTTCAATGCGTTTACATAAAAATCGCCTGAATTAGGGTTAATACCATTACCTAAAATAATAGATTGTGCACTGCCACCAGAACCTAAAATTTTAAAGGTAGAATTTGGTGTATCAATAATTAAACTGCCTAAAACATATAATGTTGAACTATTAGAAACATCTAATCTTGTTGTTCCTGAAGCAGCAATATCATAGGCTAAATTACCATTTATTGTTAAAGTAAAACCATTTAAAATAATGTTTACTCTATGTGTTATTGTAATATTTCTTGAAATTGCAATATTAGTTGTAAGATATAAAGTATCTCCATTAGTTGAAGCATTTATAGCATTTATAAATGCATCTGCTGTTGAAACATAAATAGATAATCCGCTATCATCATTGTCATCATCTGGTGCATTTGTTTGTTTTAAAGTAACCACAGCATTTATAGTAATTTCACGGTCCTCTACTGGTAGGTTATTATATTCTGTTAAAAGTTCGGTAGGAATTTCTGATAAAGCAATATCTAACCTATAAAAACTTGATGAACTATACTCTGTAGTTCCCATATTTATTACTGGTAAACTATTTGCAATATTATATCCGTTACTTGTTACATTTTGAATATAAGTGCCAATGTTTGAAGTAATGTTTGATTGGAAATTTGCATTATATGCCGAAACTTTTTCTCTGGTTGTTGTTTGTGAATATGTATTTACATCGTTTGTAATATCTACAATTTGATAATAGTAATATGTTAAAAACGAAACAATGTTTTCATTGTCATAATAAATTCTTAAAATAGATTTTAAATCAATACTTCCTGTGTTTTCTACTTCTAAATAAATAGAAGTATATTCATTAGAGTACCAAGATTTTTGAATTAAATCGTAAGTAGTTACACTAGAACTAGATGACTCAATATTTACCGAGTCTGTTAAACCATCTATAAAACTATCTACTCCTAAAGAGTCGTCGTAGTTTTCATAAATTCTTACAGTGGCTGCTAACTCACCTAAACTTAAGTCTCCGTCAAGTTCAGTTAATTGAGAGGAGAACCATGCGAATGTTACCGCAGCATTAAAAATAAGAAAAAATAAAAGATAATAAACTACAATACTGAATGTGCCAATTTTTGCAGATCTTTTAAGTCTTATCATAATCTCCTCCCTTTTGTATTTTTTTGTTTTTAATGTTTTTTAAATGCGTTTTTTAATTGTATCCTAAAGTTACTTTACCTAAATTTATATAACTGTTTGCAACTTCCATGCCAGCATCTGAATCAATGTACAAATACCAATATAAAGATACGGTTTGATTTGCTAGAACAGTATAATTTGATAAAAGTGGAATGCTTTTTATTGTATAGCGATTAGTTAAAGCGCTATAACTAGCAAAACTTTTAAAAGTTTCTTTGTTGATTATAGGGTCGTTTGTTCCAAAATATAAATAGTTGTGAAGTGGCTCATCATATATCACATCTTGCAAATATAAACTAATGTACATATTGTTTTGTGTTGATTGGTTTACAATATCTGTTCTAATATGTATAAAACTACCAGGCACTAAACTAGTTTGTTGAAAACCATTTAAAGGATTTATTAAAGTGTATACAAAGTTGTTAGATGCATCTACACTACCATAGTAATTAGTTACTGATGCGCTTGTAGAACCTATGTATAAGTTACGAGAATATGACATTGTTTTACCAATATATCCTTGTCCATCAAACCAAGCGTATACCGCTGTAACATTGACTAGTGTTAATATAATTACAAAAGTAAAACTAACAATAAGTGAACTGATTTTAATATCTTTTTTCATTAAATCACCTCACTTTCTGCAATATTATCAAAATACAATGAAACATTTAAAAATGTTCCTGCTATTGCATTAGTACAATCTGGGTCGCCACCTTCTAACCAAATACGAATAACTAAATTTATGCGCTGACCACTTTCCAAATAATATAATGTTTTACTTGAATCAAAAACGGTTCCGGTATAACCTGTATAACCAGAAAAAGTGTCCACATTTTGGTCTGTAGTATAACCAACTTTGGTTGTGCTATCAACATCATAAACTGCTTCTGTAAAATAGTTTGTAGCATACTCTTGTCGGTTTCCAATTATTTTTGTTTCGGTATATTCACCATCAATAAAAGTTAATGATGCTCTTACGGCATCTAGAGGTTGATTATTTATATCTTTTATGTAAGAGTTTATATCATCAAAAATTAAATAGCGATTGTCGCCCACTGACTCTAGTGTAAGGTTAAAATAAATAAAACTTACATTTTGGTCTTCAATTTGTGCTTCTCTTAATTGAAGAATGCCAATATTATCGCGAGAAATATTTGTTACATTTTCATAAATGTTTTCTACATCGTCGTAATACATATTTAAATCTCTTAAATATAAATTCCTTCCATTACTACTAGAAGCCTCTTTTAATGAAAATGTAGAAAAAGCAGCCCCTAAATAGTTGTTTATGTTTATAGACTCCGACACATTGCCGTTTATGGTCATAACTAAACCTTGAGACTCGCCTAATATAATATTTACACCTGAAATATCAGAAAATTGTGTAGAGAAAACCCATGCATAAGTAATAGAAACAAATGCAATAACAAAAATAAGAGCAAAAGATATGCCCACAAAAAATAATATATTGGATTTTGGATTTTTATAAAAGTTTTCTTTCGTTACTTTTTTTTCTTTTTCCATTTTACCAGCCATTTAATTATTATTTTTCTTATTGCAATAAAACGCAAACTTGAAAACAAAAAATATGTATTATTACCTTTTGTTAATAATAAACTTGGCAGCTGGCTGTCTTACGAGAGACCCTATAGTTTTCCGTCCTTAAATCGCTTTAAGTTTGGCTTTATCAAAAGTTTTTTTCTTTAACGTTTTTAGTTTATCATTTTGCATTATATTTTGTCTAATAAAATGAATTGTCAAATGCACTTTTTTTACTTTTTTTTCTTTTTTTATAGGCTATATTTTATAAAAATATTTAAACAAATTTTAACAAAGTAAAATTGTTAATTTTTTTACTCAAAAATAAGTCCACCAAAATTGCTATAAGCCTTATATTATAAGGCGAAAAAAGTATTTTTAAAAATAAAAAAAATAAAAATATTTTAAATAAAATTTCAACCTAAAATTAAGGTTTTTTAAATAAAAAAAATAAAAATTTATTTTTAATAATAATTTTTTTTTATAAAAACTTAATTAAAAAATAAAAAAATATTTAAACAAAAAAACACTTTTTAAAAAGTGTTTTTTAAGCTCTTTTAAAACATTTTACTACATTAAGTAAGATGTGTTTTTAATACTTTTTTAATAAAAATTTGAACTAGTTCTGGGTCAAATTGTGTTCCCGAATTTTTTAATAATTCATCTATTGCTTTTTCCTTACTGTATGCCTTTTTATAAGGGCGGTCTGTAATCATTGCATCATAACTATCTGCAATTGAAATAATTCTAGCAGGTAAAGAAATAACTTCTCCATTTATTTTATTAGGATAACCTAAACCATCGTATCTTTCATGATGCTCTAAAACATATTTTGATATTTCCTGAAAATCCTCTATTGCACATAATAATTGCGAGCCCATTTTAGAATGTTGTTTTACAATATTAAACTCTTCTTCAGTTAACCTGTTTGGACTGTTTAATATTTCGTCGGAAATTGCTAGTTTGCCAATATCATGAAATAAAGCCGCTAACTTAATTTTTTTAATTAGTGTTTTTTCTAAATCACAATGTTTAGCTAATTTTCCCGCTAAAACCGAAACTCTTTTTGAGTGTTTTAAATAACATGAACTTTTTTGGTTTAAAATTTTTATAAGAATTTTTTGAGCGGATAAACCACTCGTTTTAGGGATGTTTGTGTTGTTTATTAAATTTTGTAATTGCTGAAATGAGTTTTCCATACTTGTTGATAAATACTCCATTTTAACCCCTTTTTTTATTTATATTTGTTGAACTATTACAATATCATCAATATTAAATACACGACTTCCACTAGCGTTACCACTAATAAAAGAAATACGAACTTTTAAATTAGTTGTTGATGTAGCAACTGAATTATCTGCAAGAGTAATTCCGTTTTTAAGTAGTGTACTCATATTTATCGTATATAAAGTTAAAGTTGCAACAGGTTTTGATTGGTTTAGTATACTGGTCCATTGTGTTCCATTATTTGATATTTCAACATTAAAACTATATGAACCGTTAGTATTTCCTGCGCTTGACATACCCACATAAAATGATATTGACTGATAGCCCCTGTAATAATTTGTTGTTGTAATGGTTCCATTTTGTGTAATTCTTCCACCCGTAGTACCATTTTTTTTGTCAGTAGTTAATGCACCAGTAACAACATTATTAAGTTCAAAACTTAAGTCGTCAACTACTTGTGTTATAATACCAGTGTTAGTATTTATAAAACTTTCAAAAGTTGCTTGATAAGTTACTTGTGAAGACCAGTTTCCTATTGCTAAATTTATATTATTTTGTCTAACTGTTTTATCAAAAAAAGCATAGGTAAAAGAGGTTGAATATGGTAAAAATACAAATAAAATAACTATTATAAACAAAATGGAAATGCGTTTTTTCATAAATACCTCCTTTAAATATCTTTTTTAAAAAATTAAATATATTATTCTATATTTTTATTATTTTTTGCTTTTTTGTTTTTATCGTCCTCGGTAAAAACTTTAATCAATAAATAAATAACCACAAAATCTATTAGCACAACAAATTTACCAAATGGCGCTTCTAAAAATAGTAAAAAAGAACCCCATTTTTTTAAATTTATTATATAAGTGCCCAAAATATCATCTTGTGTTAATTCCCAATCGTCCCATTCCACATAACTTTGTGCATTATATCTACGAGTTTTATAGGTTTTATTATCAAACTCATCGGTATTTACTTCAGCAATATAGTGTATAATTGTTTCTAATTTTCCGTCGTCATTTATATCTTCATAAAATGCAATTATAGTATCTACAGTTAAATCAGCCTCTGTAAATGCTTTATTAACTATTACTAAATCGCCTACATTTATAATCGGGACCATACTATCAGATACAACAACTAGTTTTTCCTTATTTTTAAAGTAAGGAACAAAATTAAATACTGAAAAAATTAAAAAATAAACAGCAATTATAATTGTAAAAAATAAAATCCAACCTTTTATTTTTTGTTTTTTAGTTGTTTTTAGTTTTACTTCTTGATGCATGTGGAATTCCTCTTTTATAAAAAGGCAAAGTTTTTATTTATTTACCTTGCCTTTAAATTAAATTCTATTTTTTTTAAAAAATAAACAAACAGATAAATATCTTAATGCTTATTCACTTACTGCAAAACTTACAGTAAAGGTAATTGTTTGATTTTCTAATGCTAATGATGCTGCTTCATAGTCTACTGGTTGTAATGCACTATCATCAATAGTTACTGTTAATGTAACTGTAACATCAGTGTTTTGAACTGTACCTGGGTTACTTACAGCAACATCAATTAAGTTAAATGGGTTTGCTACTCCACCTACTTCAATATCGCTTACATTAACTGCTAAATTTAAAGGTGCACTAACAGCTTGATCTAATCTTACAATGTAACTTAACTCAATTGCATATGTATCACCTGTTTTTAAAATTGCACTTGCAGGAACTAAGTAACCATCTGTTGCTGGATTTATAACTACATTGTCAACTTGAAGTTCAAGTCCTTGACCAATATTTATAATTTCGTTTTCTAAACGATTTACTGCTAGTTTATCCCACCAAGCATATGCTACTGATGAACCCCCCAATATAATAATAGCAAGTACAGCAATTAAAACCTTTTTTAACATTTTTGTTTTCCTCCATTTTTTAAGTTTTTTAAATGTTGTAAAAACAAAAAGCCACATTTACTCTCATAAATATGGCAGCTGGCTATCTCATAGAGACCCTATAGTTTTCCGTCGCTAGATCGCTCTAGGTTTGGCTTTTTCATAATATTTAATTGTGCTTTTTATCCACACATACATTTTATTACTTTTAAAATATATTGTCAAAAAAAATAACGAACTTTTTATAAAAAAAAATAAAAAATTTATAAATTATTTTTTCATTAAAGTTAAAAATAATTGAATGCTAGTAAAATAAGGCTTTTTATTATATTTAATACAATTTTAAACCACTAAAGCGTTTACATAAATTGGTAGTTTTTGTATATTTTGACCATATTTTTTGCCTTAAAAAAAGAACTTAAATTAAGTTCCTTTTTAAATTTTTTATTTATTAAACATAGTTATGCGTTTAACTCATCTTCACTACTTGAATATAAACTTTCTTTAGTTTCATTTTTAATTTTACTAAAATGTTTATTGTTAGGTTTATCTTTTAAAGTTTCTAACTCAACATGTTTACCTATTTCTTTATTTTTTAGGCTTTCTACTTCATATTGTGCTGATCTTATTTGTTTTTCTAACTTTTCGTTATCATATATGTTTTTACTTTTTAAAGTATCAACACCCATATTAAATAAAACTGGACCAAAAATTAAACCTGCAGCAATAAATGAAACTGGTAGCGAAAAGGTTTGTGCTAAAAGCATGCCTACCCCAAGTATAATACCTGCACTTGCAGGAAGCATAAAGGTCCAAAAATTATGTTCGCCCATAAACTCATCTATTCCTATTAAAGAACTTATTCGGTTTTCTTTTTTTTGTTTCATTTTATAAAGTTTTTTTAAATTTTCTTCTGCGTTTTTGATACTTATATAATCTTGTGCTTTCATTATACACCTCAATTTATATTATATTTTTATAATAACACACAAAATATTTTAATGCAATAGTTAATTTAAAATAATAATTGTATAAAAATATTATAAAGTATTTTCAAATCTAATTTAGTATGATATTATAAAAAAGGAGAAAAAAATGAATAGTAAAATAAATAGAAATAGTAAGAATGGTAGATATATATTAAAAGAGTCCGACAAAAAAATTTATTCATATAAATTTAATAAGGAAGATAAAATATATAATTTTATTATAGATTCTAAACCTAATGAATATTTTAAAGGGAATGGAAAGCATACTTTTGATGTGCCTGAATTATTTGCATCTGAATTAGGTTCTTTTGCGGGTTTAAAAATTGTTAAACAGTATCCTGCTACTTATATTGATAAAGAAGGTAATATTTACGATGGTGTTATATCAAAAGATTATGTAGAAAATAGAGAAAAAACCGAAGTTATAAATTCGCAAATTCCTTTATATGAATATTTTGGCAATGTAACACTTTTAAAATTAAATGCTATTGAGTATTATTATAAATCTGCTAAACAATATATAGAAGAAAGAAATAAAAAAATAAACAAAAGTAAAAAGCAAATTAAGTTAGATGAAAATTTTGTAAAAGATTTACAAAAACTGCGTTTATTTGGTTTTATATGTGGTGCAGAAGATTTATGGGCACAAAATATTGATTTTTATATTGAAAATAATGTTTTAAAATTAGCCCCTGCACTTGATTTTAGTTATTCATTTTTATTAAAAAGTTTTTCTTCAAATTTAAGACAAAATTTTAATAATAATATTTCTAAACAAGAAAAGTTAAAATTAGTAGAAAAAGAGTTAGATAATATTAAAATGTCCTTAAAAGTATTTGAAGAAAATGCATTAAATAATGATAGGCTATTAGCGGCGGTAGAAACAGCACAAGTACTACTAATGGACGAAGAACTAATGAGTTTTTATTTAAAATTAAAAAAAATAGATGTGTTAAGTTTTTTAACTAATTTTAAAGAAAATAATAATTATAAATTTATTAGTGAAAACGATTTAGAATTAGCAAGCCTTGTTTTTAAAACTTCAATAAAACAAATTGAAGTGTCATTAGAAAATGAAAAAATAAATCAGAGTAGCCCATTATATAAAATTAGTAAACAAGCAGATAAATTTAATAACCGAGAGTTTTTAAACTATAATAAACAAACTGAAGAACTACAAAAATAAAAAACACCTTTACGGTGTTTTTTTTATCTTAACTCTGTATTAAAATTTTCTTTTAGACATTTTACTATACTATTAGTACATTCTTCTATTTCATTTGATGTTAATGTCTTTTTTAATGAACCAATAACTAATTTAATAGTAAGCGATTTTTTACCTTCAGTCACTTGTTTACCTTTATATTCATCTACAAAAACAATATCTTGTAACAATTCATTTGCATGATTTTTAATAACAGTTTTAATATCTTGCCATTTAACCGATGCATCAAATAATAATGATAAATCTCTGTTAGTTATTGGATATTCTTTTAAATGATTAAACTTATTTGTTCTAGAAGGATATAATTTTAGCGATTCAATATCTAATTCAAATAAAACTACTGCACTGTTTTTAATGCCACATTCAATAGCCGATTTTCTAGATAATAATGCAAGGCTTCCTATTTTTTTATTTTCCTGTATTACATTAAGCCAAACAATATTGTCAGCCCATACAGGTTTTTCCAACTTTTCAAAAGTAAGTGAATATGAATGAATAACTCGTGGTAATTCTTCAAGCATTCCTTTTGCTAGCCTAAACATTTCTTCAGTTTTTTCAATACTACCAACATATGCTCCCGCCACATTTTTTCTATGTTGCGGTAATAACTCGTTAGGGTCATAAACGGCTTTAAATTCCTTACTACTAAATACTTGTGCAGATTCAAATATAGAAAATTCATCAAAATATCTTAAATTATTAGAAACTGCTTTACAAATATTAGGAAGAAGTGAAGAACGAACAAACTTTTCGTTAGGTGAAGGTGGTGCTGATAGTGAAAGCATACCATCTGTACTACCTAAAATAGCCTTTAAATATACATCGTTTATCCAAGGATAAGTATATATTTCGTTCATATTATTTCTAAACGCTAAATATTCTCTTATTTTTCTATCTACGCTAATTTCTACTTGATTTATGGCTTTTTCAAATGTAGTCGTAATAGGTTTTGCTTCAAAATATTCAAACCCATACATTCTTGCAACTTCTTCAATAATATCATCCGCCATTGAAATATCGCCAGTAGAACGCCAAGAAGGAACAGTAAGATGCATAATATCATTTTCAAATTCAACTATAAAACCAAGTAGTTCTAACTTTTGCGCTACTTCATTTTTTAGAAGGTTTTTTCCAAGGCGTTTAAGAAGCCAATCCATTGAAATATCAATTTTATTTTCTTTATATGTGTTTTTAATATTATCAGAAAAGGCAGTTACTTTCATTTGTGGGAAAAGTTTATTAAATAGTTCCATTGCAAGTGAAAGTGCTAGGTCACATCTATTAGCATCTATGCCTTTTTCGTTTCTCATAGAAGATTCGGTGCGACAATCATGTTTTACTGCCATTTTTCTTATTGTTTTAGAGTTAAAGTTTGCTATTTCAAGCACAATGTTGTTTGTGTTTTGTGATATAGAACTTTTTTCGCCACCAATAACACCAGCAAGCCCAATTGCACTTTCGTTATCGGCAATAACTAAATCTTCTTTAGTTAAAGATAGTTCTTTTTTACCTAAAACTAGTAGTTTTTCACTGTTTTTAGCACTGCGAACTGTAATATCGCCTTTTAAATTATTAAAATCAAATGCATGCGATGGTTGTCCAACAGATAACATTATATAATTTGTAATATCAACAATGGAGTTTATAGGGCGCATTCCTACGCTAAAAAGTCTTGTTTGAATGTAGTATGGAGATTTATCTACTTTA
>Ga0265295_1002726_pt1 | contig 27099 bp, 28 predicted proteins | sample Munlansysbiofilm_FD_192503 | JGI IMG/M metagenome (GOLD analysis project Ga0265295, IMG submission 192503) | Leachate microbial communities from a municipal landfill in Southern Ontario, Canada - Methane capture system biofilm | ecosystem: Engineered > Solid waste > Landfill > Unclassified ... | reverse complement strand
GCCCAAAGGGTGTCTGCTTCAATGCGGCGCGAAATATACGCTCCTGCGCGATGAGTTTTTAGACACTAAAGAGGTTGCAAAAAGCGACACTCTCCTTATCGCCATGGGGGGTGCCGACACCCAAAACTTGAGCCTTAAAATCTTGGCATGCCTACCCGAAGATTTTTCTTGGCATGTAAATATTGTTACCGCACATGCCAACAAAAACCTCGCACAACTCCAAGAACTCGCAAATGCCGACCCCCGCATCACGCTCTTTATCCAAACAAACGAAATGGCACGCCTTGCCAAAGAAGCGCGCCTAGCCGTTATCACTCCGAGTGTTTTAGCCAATGAACTCTATGCGCTCAAAACCCCTTTTATAGCGGTACAAACCGCTCCGAACCAAAAATATATGCGGCGTTTTTTAAAGCAAAAAGGGTACGGTGTTATTAAAAAATTCTCGTGCAAAAAGTTTACAAAGATGTTGCAAAGCTACATGCCATGAAAAAAGCGATCCTCATCACAAGCATCGGTGCAAAAATCCCGCTTATAAAAGCGGTGCGACGTGCCAAAGACGCTTTTGATCCTGCTCTTAGCATTATCGGGGGAGATACAAATCCTGATGCACTTGGACATGAGTTTGTCGATAGTTTTTGGCAGATGCCGCGACTCGAAGAGCTTCGCTTTGAGACGCTCCTCTCCTACGCAAAAGAGCACGCCATTCGCGCCATCATCCCCACGCGCGACGCAGAACTCCCTTTTTTTGCCGCACACAAAAAAGCCTTAAAAGACGAGGGAATCGATGTTTTTGTCGCCGCTGAAGAGGCGGTAGCATTTTGCTACGACAAACTCCGTTTTTACGACAAAGACAAATGTGCTTGGGCGATACCGACATCGCTCGATATAACTCCCCTCAACTCCAAGCGTTTTGTGGTCAAAGAGCGTTTCGGCGCGGGGGCAAAGAGCATGGCATGTAATGTCTCAAAAGCAGAAGCACTTCACCATGCCATGAGACTTCAAGAGCCGATATTTCAGCCTTTTATAGAGGGCAAAGAGTTCAGCATCGATTGTTATGTCGATAGGTTCATGGCATGTAGAGGAGTTGTGGTGCGTTCACGCGATGTGGTCGTGGATGGCGAATCGCAGGTAACGACCGTCGTACATGATGATGTGCTCTCCAAAAAAGCCGCAGAGTTTGTCACATGCCATGGCATCCAAGGGCATAGCGTGCTTCAAGTGTTAAAAAATGAAAAGGGGACGTTCCTCATCGAGTGCAATGCCCGTTTCGGAGGGGCTTCAACTTTGAGTGAATATGTAGGATTAAAGAGCTTTTTGTGGTTTTTGCAAGAGGCGAACGAGGAGAATTTCAAGGTCACACTTACCGACAAAATCATTCGCCAAGTGCGCAAAAACAAAGAGGATAGCTACTTTGAATGTTAAGGTAATAGTCTTTGATTTAGACGATACGCTCTATGATGAAATCACCTATGTCAAAAGCGGTTTCATGGCAGTTGCAAACGCCTACATGCCACAAAATCCACATGCCATGTTTGCAAAGATGATGGCAATTTTAGAGCATGACGGCAGAGGTAAGATTTTTAACGACACCCTTGCGCACTTTACTCTCTTCTCTCAAACGAACGTCAAAAAAGCGCTTAGCGTCTACCGAAGCCACATGCCAAAGATTTGTCTCAACGAAGATGCCCGCGAAATACTCTCGCACTACCAAAACCAAAACATTCCGCTTTATATCGTCACGGACGGCAACAAACTCGTCCAAGAGAGAAAAATTAAAGCACTTGGGTTAGAAAAGTTCGTAAAAAAAGCTTTCATTACCCACCGATACGGTACAATCCACGCAAAACCATCTCCTTACTGTTTTGAAAAAATCGCGCTCTTAGAGGGTGTAAAAAATGAAGAAATCGTCTATATTGCCGATAATGTCAACAAAGATTTCGTGGGGATAAAAAAACTCGGGTTTAAGAGCGTACGCATCTCGCAGGGGATGTTTAGAGATGCGCAAAAACCGCCTGAGTATCATGCAGATGTTACGATAGACTCACTCAAAGAACTAAAAAAACTCTTAAAGGTAACGCTGTGAAAATAGGCACTTTTGATTTTACTAAAGATGGCACATTTATCATCGCCGAACTCTCCGCTAATCACAACGGAAGCCTTGAACTTGCAAAAGAGACCATCCGTGCCGCCGCGCGTGCAGGTGCGGATGCTATAAAGTTGCAAACCTACCGTGCCGACACCATCACGCTAAACTCCAACAACGAAGAGTTTATCATCAAAGGAACCAAGCTTTGGGATGACCAAAATCTCTACGCTTTGTATGAAAAAGCCTACACGCCGTGGGAGTGGCATAGTGCGCTTTTTGCCACTGCAAAAGAGGAAAATATCCTCTGTTTTTCAAGCCCGTTTGACAAAACCGCCGTTGATTTTTTGGAGCAATTCAACCCGCCTGCCTATAAAATCGCCTCGTTTGAGATAACCGACTACGAGCTCATCCGCTACGCGGCGAGCAAAGGCAAGCCGATGATTATCTCTACGGGCGTGGCAACCGAGGAGGAGATAGCAGACGCCGTTCGCATCTGCAAACGTGAAGGAAATCACGACATCATTCTACTCCAATGCACCTCCGCCTACCCCGCCCCTCTTGAAGATGCAAACCTCAAAATGATTCCCGACTTGGCAGAGCGTTTTGGCGTACTCAGCGGTTTTTCGGACCACACTTTAGGTATCGTCGCTCCTGTTGTAGCGGTAAGTTTAGGCGCGCGCGTGATAGAGAAACACTTTATCCTCGACAAATCCATCCCAAGCGCCGACCAAGCTTTCTCACTCGATGAAGCCGAGTTAAAAGCGATGGTACAAGCGGTGCGGGACACCGAAAAAATGCTCGGAAAAGTCGATTACACGCTCAATGAAAAGAGAGAACACAACCGCCGCTTTTGCCGTAGTCTCTATGTGAGCCAACCGATAAAAAAAGGGGAAATCTTTACGGAGCAAAACATCAAAAGCGTGCGCCCAAGCAATGGTTTGCATCCAAAATATTTGGATGACGTCTTAGGTAAAAAAGCCTGCTGTAATTTAGATTTTGCGACACCGCTTCGGTTAGAACACTTAGAATAATAAATGAGACAAATTTAGCTTTTTAATTTTTTGTATTAAAATCCTATAAAATTAGCAAGTAAATATGATATTGCAAAAAATAAAACGTACTAAAGTGAAATCTAAGTTTTTAAATATTATTGTCTATAGAAGAATACTTATGGAATAGGAATTGCTATCAAGCTCTTATGAATATTAATCATAAAGCCAAGAATGCATATCGTACAGAAATGAAAAGAGCAGATGCCAAAGCTATTACCCATGCACTAATCAAATGGCTTGATAACCGATACCAAGATAAGACAATTACAACTGAAATGTCTGTTAATACTTCATATGGAACTAAAGTAGCCGACGTAGTTATCTCAAATGGTCATGCGATAGCGTTTGAAGTCAAAAGTGATTTTGATACCACAACAAGACTAAACGAACAAATTAATGGATTTAGTGAAATATTTGAATATGTTTATGTTGTATTCTGGAAAGAACGGTTTTCAATTGAAGAACTTAATTTACCAACAAATATTGGAGCAGTCGAAGCCTACTGGTCTAAAAACGGAACATTACATTTCAACCTAATCAAAAAAGCCAAAATAAACCGATTTCTGACTCCAGTCGTAGTAGGTAACTTGTTATGGAAAAGTGAATTAGAGTATTTTTTACATTTAAAAAATACTATTACAAAAAAAAGCCATGATAAATCCACACTTGTAAATTTATTTATTAAAAACTATAACAAGCAGGAATCAGTAAAAATTTTTCGTTTTATTATAAAAAAACGCTTCGAAAAAGGGTATTTAGCGTATCAGCAAGTAAAACATACTACAGATGCTCTACGTGCATTTATACAGTTTAAGACAGACAAAGATTATCTACTTAAACTCCAAGCATAGCAAGTGCGGTAATATGATGTCCAATCATTCTATATTTCCACGTACTCCCCGCTTTGAACTTTAAATCTTTTTGCATTAAAGCCACATCATCAATAAATGCACATGTTTCGCAATGCGCTCGACTAAAATTTTTGATGTGACTTCGAATGCGTTGGCATAATTCTTCATATTGATGATAATTGCCTTTTGAATCCGCTGTAAACATACATTGATTACCATCTTCCGTTGTAAATTTTATAAATGGATAATATAAAAATCCTTTATCCGGATCAATTTCGATTTTTGACTGAATTTTCTCAAGAAGAGTAAAATCTGAATAGTTGATATTTTTTACTGGCAAATCTTTGAGCACAAATTGATGCTTCATATGTGTAACTCTATCGAGCTGATGATTTTTAATTCGACCACACAATATTGATGTTTCTTTTCTTAATGAACCATTAAAAGCTTCTCCCGCAAGTATCAGATTAACCATCGGATAATCCTCTGTAAGTTCCTTAACAATAGGTATTACTTCACTAAATGTATATTCATCGCAATCTATAATAATATGACATTTTTCAATTATACTTTCATCCAAGAAAGCATAAGCTTGATTCACTAGTGACTTATCATCATTTTTGTATGAACTGTCACTGAATAATCGAAAAGCAAATCCATCCGAAAAACAACTCGATATTTTTTTAACAAATTTTAAATTTTCTTTGTAGCATTCACGCTGTGTACCATAAGAATAATCAAATGAAATAACAGGAATAAAAGGCTTATATTGTTTTTGTAAAAAATAATTTTTAAGTTCTTCAAAAAAATCAAACTTATTCTGAGCACTATCTAATTCGAATTTGCTTATTACTTCATTATTAGTATAAGTTGGTAAATCTACCAATATATTTTTAGTTTGAAGCGTAGATGCGATTTTTGACATAAAGTTCTCAAAGAACTTTTGATGACCATCATATTTACATTCAACAAGCTCAATTATAGGTATAAAATCAAGGCTTGGATTAACTAATGCAAGCCCTTTTAATTCATTTAATTTATTTTTTATGATTGGGTAATACATCTTCACTCCCCTGTTTTTCATTACTTAATAATTTATAGTAATTTAATCCACCAAATACCATTGAACCAATAAATGCTACAACTGCAATCCATAATCTCCAGTCTTTATATTTCTTTTCTTCAAGTTCTTTTCTTGTCACCATTTGAGCTTCAATTTCACGTTTGTAGCTATCCATTAAAGCACTATACCCTTTCACTTGTTCAGATAATTTGGTAATATCTTTTTCATTTTGAGTAATGTGTTTTTTTGAACTTTTTAAATCCCACACTTCTGATTTTAGATCATCAATTTTTTGTTGTAAGGATTGAATATCTTTGTCAATAATATCACTTGTATGCATCTTATAATTATCTATTTTATCTTCAAGAGCTTTTAAAAGCAGTGCAAATCTCTCAGTATCCTTTTCAAGCTTAATATTAATCGATTTTACATCTGACGATAGTTCATAAAATTCTTTATCTTCCACAAACACCTCTCTTCATGAGTGCTAATTTTTAGTTTTAACAAATTATTTTAACATAATTTTTAAAGTAGCATAATAAAATTTTATTAAAGTTCCATGAATCATTCTTACATGATTTCTTATTTTTGACAATAGTTAAAACTTGATATTTGATGGCATTCTATTTTACCTATATGAAGACTTCTTAACTTGATTCTTGACAGAAGAACAAAAATTAGTATTTTACATTATACTAATAAAATATTTTATGGTACAATGTAAAAAACTAAAAAGGGTAAGCGATGGTCACACTTCTTGAAAATGCAAAACGCCTTTACAGCCTAAAAGCCCATCAGCAACTTCCCGAGTATAAACGCTATATCTTCAACGATTTACAAAAATCTCCTGCCAAACTTACCGCAATTTACGGCAGTCGGGGCATCGGTAAAACGACGACACTCATGCAACTGCTCCAAAACTCACCCCTGCCAAATAGCAGCAAGCTCTACATCTCTTGCGATCATGCCATGTTTCAAGGTATTTCGCTCTTTGATTTTGTCGATGAGTTTAGCAAACGCGGAGGAGAGCTTATCTGTATCGACGAGGTGCATGAGGCAAAAAATTTCGAGCAAGAGCTCAAATCTATCTACGACTTTTTAGCCATCAAAGTTTATTTTACAGGCTCGTCCGCGCTCCATCTTTCTAACCCCGATTTTGCCAGAAGATACTCGATGTACAGACTTCACCCTCTCTCGCTCAAAGAGTACCTAGAACTAACCTTTGGCATATCTTTACAAAGCTATGCTCTTGAAGAAATTTTGACAAATCATGAAAATATTGCCCACGATATCATCGCATCTCTGCCCAACAAAAAGATACTCAAATTTTATAACGAGTTTTTAAAAGTAGGAAGTTATCCGTTTTATTTTGAAGATAAAAGTAAATACGTAGACCGAATGATAGAGACCATGAACACCGTTTTACACACCGATTTGAGTAAACTTTTTATGATTCAGCCCGACAAAATAGACACCCTTAAAAAACTCCTCTTGACCATTTGCGTCTCAAAACCTCTAGAGTTTAGCATCGACAAACTCGCTGCAACGGTTGGTATTACCAAAACGACGCTTTATAAATATATCTCGTATCTAAGCGATGCCGAACTCATCCACGAAGTAACGCATGAAGCAAAACGATTCGGTGCTATACGAAAATCGGACAAGCTCTACCTTGCCAACACAAACCTCTTTGAAGCACTTTGCGTCAACCAAGATATCGGCACACTACGAGAGAGCTATTTTGTTGCGAACCTCTGCGTAAATCATACGCTCCATTATGTCGATAGAGGAGATTTTCTTGTGGATGAAAAACATACTTTTGAAATCGGTGGCAAAAACAAAAATTTTGAGCAAATCAAAGATATCCCTCACTCTTACATCGCAGCGGACGATATAGAGGTTGGCTATGGAAATAAAATTCCATTGTGGCTCTTTGGGTTTTTATACTGATGAAGGAACATGGCATGCGAAAAAAAAGAGTCATCACCTACGGGACATTCGATATGTTTCACATCGGGCATCTCAACCTATTAAACCGTCTTGCAGAGCTTGGGGATGAGCTAATTGTTGCGGTTTCAACCGATGAGTTTAATGCGCTAAAAGGGAAAAAAACGCTTATTCCCTATGAGCAAAGAGCCGAGATCGTACGCAATATAAAGTGTGTGAGTGAGGTAATTGCCGAAGAGTGTTGGGAGCAAAAAGCCTCTGATATAGAGCGCTATAAAATCGATATTTTTGCCATGGGAAACGACTGGGAAGGGAAGTTCGATTTTTTGCAAGAGCATTGCGAAGTGCTCTATTTGCCGCGTACCGAAGATGTCTCGACCACGGAGCTAAAAATCGCTCTCAATACGTTTTTACAAGAACACGGAGCAGGTTTTGGAGTTTAGCGGTAAAAAAATCTATATTGCCCCCTACACACCTAAAACAACCATGTTTGCCACAGAACTTCAAGAGGCGCACAACTTCACTTTTTTGGGATTTTTGGACAATTTTCAAGAAGGTGAAAATATTTATAAACCCTCGCAAATTGAGCAAGAGCTTGACCTTGTTCTCATCCTCTCGACAAACCACGGCAATGCAATTTTTGAAGATTTTAGTACGAAACTGCCGCTTTCTAAGCTTGTAAAAGTGGAAGAAAACCATGGCATGTACCGTTTTTTAGAGACCCAAGAGATGGCACAATTGCTCAAAAAAGAGAGCGTAAAAAAACGAAAACAGAGCTTTTTAAAACGCTTTACTTCGCTGCTCGACACTCTAAGCTATACGCGCAAAAAAATCGTTTGTATCTCCAAAGGCTCCATCACGTCTAACAACAAAGTGTTCTTTATTCACTGCTTTAGCGAGAGTTTAGACATCGTAATGCTCACCGATAATCTCGCACAATTGCAAGAACTCAAAGCCCTCAATATGCCCGTCGTACACCTTGAGAGTTGGCATGCGTACGCACTTATGGCATGTGCGAAGATAACCGTGCAAGACCAAGCCAACCTCACTGAGGAGATAAAGCTACTCAGCCCCAAACAAAAGAGCCTGCAGATGTGGCACGGCATACCGCTCAAACGCCTTAACAAGCTCACCACCGTTTCGTACGATTATCTCATCTCAACAAGCGATTTTGTCAATGAAACAACTTTGAGCAAAGTCATACATGCCAAGGAATACAAAGACTTCGGCTACCCGAGAAACGACCTCTTTTTACAAGAGAATCACGATGCTTATGATCTTCTTTTTTGCGACAAAACTATCTACAATTTTGCAAAAGAGAAGTTCGGCACTGAGCACAAAGTCGCCCTCTACATGCCAACGCACAGAGAGTCAAGTAAAGCGGCAAAAATTCCCCTTGATTTTGAAGAGCTCAATACCTTTTTGGCACAAAACAACACAACGCTCATCCTCAAACTCCACCATTTTGTCCAAGAACTTTACGTACATGAGAGCTACTCCAACATCCTCTTTCACACAACCCACGGCGACATTTATCCGTTATTCAAATACACCGACATCCTCATCACCGACTACTCATCGGTCTATTTTGATTTTTTACTTCTTAATCGTCCCATCATCTTTTTTGACTACGACAAAGAGGAGTATGAGACAAATATGCAGGGATTTTTGTATGATTACGAAAGCTTTACTCCAGGGGTACATGCCATGAATCAAGAAGCTCTGCATCAAGCACTCAAACAAACGCTTACATGCCATGAAGATGGGCTTAAGGAGCAAAGAGAGAGTCTTTGTGAAAAACTCTACAGCTACCAAGATGCGCAAAGTTCACAAAGAATAGCCTACTTTTTAGGATCAAAAGATGTCTAATATTATCTACCTTTCGCATGAAGAGATTCTTCAAAAAATCAACAATTACAACGGGCGTGTTTTTCTTTTTGGCTACTCCCAAACGACGCGTGAGTCGCTTGCCCAAGTGCATCATAACGATGTAGTAATCGTAGATAACAATCCTAAACTTCATGGCATGATAACGCCTGAGGGCAGAAGTGTTTGTGCTCCCCAAGAGCTACTCGAAACTAAGAGTGCGCTTGTCGTCGTCTGGGGCAACCACTGCGAAGCAAATTTAGCGCAACTGCAGAAGTTGGGTGTTCAAGATATTCATGTGGATGTAGATTTTGGTGGTTATCGCGTGCATCCTCCAAAGTTCATTTTAGAAACGCCGCCCTCTTCACACCTAGCTACCACAAGCAAAACCCAACACGACTTTATTGTAAAAGTGATGCGAGAACTCACCCTTCTTGAAATTCCCTTTGAGACACATCCGATTGCTGATGTAAACACACCGAGAAGTTACACAAAAAACCCACATGCCATCACTCTCTCCTACCATACGCACGGCGAAGAGGTACCTAATCTTTTTCGCTACAAAGAGTCTTATCTGAGCGCATATGTCACTTTTGATAGGCAAGGGTTTAGCGGTTGGCACTCTTTGTGTCAAAGAGATTTAGAAGATGAGCTTGCACAAATCGATACGAGAAAAGCGGAAAAATTTCACAAAAAAATCTTTAAAAAATATGTGAAAAACAATATCAGCAAATACGAACAAGAAACGATACGCTTTGATTTTCCAAAGAAATTTCTCTTTTTTCCTCTGCAACTCTCGCACGATGTCGTCGCTTCACTTGCCGATTTTTCCCAAGAGGAGATTTTGGTTACACTTGGCAAAGCTCTCAAAAACACAACAACAAAACTCCTCGTCAAACGCCACCCTTTATGTAAAGATACCGCACTCGAAGAACGTCTCAAAGAGATGCAAAACAACGGTACGATTCTTTTGTATCAAGGCTCCGTACACGATGCTATCAGTCGATGCGAAGCGGTTGTGGTAGCAAACTCAGGTGTTGGGTTTGAAGCACTTTTGCATCTCAAACCCGTTTATAGTTTTGCGACAAGCGAATACATGGCATGTACAAAAAAAGTTCAGAATTTAGACGAATTGTCGATAATGGAACCTTATAAAGTAGATGCAATACGAGTCAAAAAATTTCTCTACTACTATCTCAAGCGCGTTTGTTTAAAGCAATCAAAGCAGATACGAAAAAAAATTATTCAGTTACTTAAGGAAGCAAAAGCGAACAATGTTTGACATCGGAAAATTATATTTTTCGATAAGGTACTTGGTAATTTCGTTTTCTTTCCCGAGTGCCGTTATTAAAACTTTTTTCTCTTTGTAATTAGCAAGAGCATCTACGCCTTTGACCTCTTTTGTTCCTACCATTTTCTTATGTAATTTTACGTTTTTATCTACAATAAAGAGAATATTTTGCTCAAGATGAGGCAAGATTAATTGCGTTACGCTTCCCGCACCATAAAGGATATATTTCTCTTGTGAATTTTCTTGCATGGTCGCTAATTGGCGTAGCATCATCTCTAAATTATTTGAAAAAAAACTAAGTTCATTTTTATTTTGAAGTAAAAAGAGTTTAATTGCATCGACTATCTCTCTATTTTCCTCTAAATCTTCCGTAAAAAGTACCTCTTTTTTGGTACTCAACCCCTGAGAGTAATTATCTCTAAAACCTGTGTTTGTACCGCTTCCGTCAAAGCCGATGTTCTCTACAAAAGATTTTTTTGGATTGATACAGACACCATCATTTTGAAAAATCGTGGCATACCAAAAGATTGCCCAAGTATTCATCAGTCCTGCATCGTTTTTAACAACCTGTGACCAAAACCCACCCACGCCGTCTAAATCAAACTTATACTTCTCATAAAACGAAAAACTCTGTATTAACTCTTGTGGATCTTTCTTGTAAAACTTCCATCGATCCGCCCAAGTTGCCCAACCCCAGCAGTTCATCATGCGCCATGCAAAAGTATCTTGCTCTCTATCCACCTCTATGGGATAATTCCACCCGCTTACATGCCATACTTTTCTCTTCTCTTCATAAAAATCAAGAGCCTTGTTCATATACTCTAAAAAAACGGGGCTTGTCACGATATCGTCTTCTAAAACGATAACTTTTCCAAAGCGATTTACAATTGTTGTAACACCCTCTAGGATATTTTCTGCCAAACCTATATTTTTTTCCCGTTCGATGATTGTGACTTCTTTAAATCCCGAGACATCTTGCAAATACTCTCTTACACGAAACACATCTTGCCAAGAGGCGTCATCTTTACCGCCATCACTGTAGATAAAAAGCTCACTCTCTTTGGCAATAGTGTTATGTGCCAATGCTTCTAAAGTTTGTTTTGTATGTTCAAGCCGATTGTAAACAAATAAAACGATGGGAGAGAGTTTATTCATCGCTTCATAACTTTTGTACAAAAATAGATATCGCCGGCAGCTTTTGTGATGCCCATGCCTTCAATCTCTTCAGAAGTCAAAAAATCTTGGGGATATATCACCTCCACATACCAGCCTGATTCTTCCAATCTATCTTTATAGTCATCTCCGTAATTACGTACATGATCGGGATGTCCATAGTGTTTTATTCTCTCTTGGGAAGTAACGATTGAAAAATCTTCTTCCGTCGCACCTTGTGTCATTATGGGCACCAATAAAATCGCCCATCCATCTTTTTTTACCACCCTTGATAACTCTTTCATAGCTTTTCTATCATCAATTATGTGCTCTAAAACGTGACTGCAATAGATAAAGTCAAACGACTCGTCAGGATATTCTATATTTGTAATATCCATTGTAATTTTCACATCTTTAGCATTCAAATCTGCTGTTAAATAGTTCTCTTTAAAAAGATTATTAAATTTAGATACGAAAACTTTTTCAGGTGCAATATGCAACATAGTTTTATAACTGAGGTCTACATTCTCTAATTTATTTTTTATTACCAGCCAGCTTAGCCTATGTCTTTCGAGTGAACGACAATTTGGGCACAGGGCATCTTCTCTCGGATTGTATCCAAATGAATTAAATTTTTCGTGGTGTGTTTCACAAATCGGACAATACCTTGACATTCTCTTCCTTAATCTATTTTTTTGCAACCACGAAGAACCCTTGACTCTCACGTGACCATCCTCTATGCTTGCTATCAAGCCATGGAGCTAATTTTTGCACGATATACCAGATCGGTATCAAACACGCTTTTGTAACACTTTTACGTATTTTTGAACCCTTAATCCATTTCAAACTAAAATAATTCATCTTTAAAAACCACATAGTAAAAAATCCGGTTGTCGGCTGTACATGGATATCTTCAAACCCTGCTTTTTCAAACATATATTTTAAACCATAAGGAGTGTAGCGAAAATAGTCATGCGGAGCTTCATGTACATGCCACATCCAAGGAACTTGGAGTATCATAACACCACCTTTTTTTACTATTCTGTAACTTTCATTTAAAAAAGTTTGTGGCTCACAAAGATGCTCCATAACAGAAAACGAAACAATCGTATCTGCAACACTATCTGCAATATCAAGTTGTCCGTTTAAATCTGCAACAATATCAGCTTGTGAATTGTGCAATGAATTTGTCCAGTCTACGCCAATATACTCTTCGCAATATTGCAAAAAGTATTCTCTGTAAAGAGCTTCACCACATCCTAGATCGTACAAAGTGCCTTTGTAGTATTGACTATACTCTTCAAGGTACTTATCTCCCAAATCATATAAAACCCAGTTATACTCTTTTCTATTGCTATGAAACTGATTAGGCTTTTTGTTGTTCATAAAAAAAGTCCTTAATCGCTTGCGTTGTTCTCTTGACATCTTTGTCTGAGAGATGCAAATACATGGGAAGCCTAATGAGTCTTTGACTCTCTCGTGTTGTGAAGATATCTACTCCATGAAAGGTGCCAAATACCTCCCCTGCCTTGCTGCTATGCAGTGGTACATAATGAAAAACAGCAATTACCTCATGCGCTGCGAGATACTTTAAAAGCTGCTCCCTTACACTTATATCTTCAATCTTTATATAAAACATATGTGCATTATGTTGACAACTAGCCGGAATTTTAGGAAGTTCTAAAAAACCTTTTGTCTCGAGCTCTTGTAAGTGTTGATAATAGAGCTTCCAGCTTTTCATTCTCTCTTGTAGTATAAAATCTAACTTTTCAATCTGTCCCCATAAAAAAGATGCACTAACATCACTCATAAGATAACTACTTCCAATGTCGACCCAACTATACTTATCTACCATTCCATTTAAGAATTGGCTTCTATTCGTACCTTTTTCTCGAATTATTTCAGCTCTTTGGATGAACTTTGCATCATTGATAATTAAAAGTCCACCTTCACCAGCACTTGTAATATTTTTCGTTTCATGAAAACTAAAAGCACCTAGATGACCTAATGTACCGAGGGGTTTTCCTTTGTAAAAACTTGCAATTGCTTGTGCTGCGTCTTCTAAAACATAAAGATTATTTTTTTTAGCAATCTCTAAAATCGTATCCATCTCACATGCCACGCCGGCATAATGCACAACAACGATTGCTTTTGTTTTTTGCGTTATTGCACTCTCTATTTTTGTCTCATCAATATTCATCGTATCTGGACGAATGTCAACAAATACTATTTTGGCGCCTCGCAAGGCAAAAGCATTTGCCGTACTTACAAACGTGTATGAGGGCATAATAACCTCATCGCCCTTTTGAACATTTAACAACATTGCCATCATCTCAAGTGCATGTGTGCAAGATGTAGTTAAGAGTGCTTTTTTACAATTTAGTTCTTTTTCGAATCGTTCATGACACTTTTTTGTAAACTCTCCATCTCCAGATATTTTAGAACTTTGCATGGATGCTAAAACGTATTTCTCTTCATTGCCTGTATAAGGGGGTTTATTAAAAGGAATTTTCATAGGATACGCACTCTAACAAGATCATGGATATTCTCTTCTATCTTTTTCATCTCTGACTCGGTTTGAAATGTAAAAAAGAGTATGCCAAATTTCTGCGTCATAATGTTTTCTATCGCATCGCCTCTTTTTGCCCAAATAAACTGATGCATTATCTTCTCTTTAATCAAATTGTCAAAAACTATATCGTTTACTTTCCCTTGCTTATGAGCCATAATACAATGTCGCAAGATTGCTCGCTCTTGTACCTCACCTATATCTAGTGCTAATTTACAATGTGCTTGAACAATTTTTTGGGCATACTCTATGTTTCGAGAATAACTAACAAGATCTAAATAGAGATCCCCAGGACTTCTTCGTGTCACTTCAAGTATATAAGGCTTAGAGTTGTTCACAATAAATTGTATATGCACAATTCCATCTGCTAGCTGGAGTGTATCGATCATAATTTGCATATCGAGAAGCAGTTTATTTTTTATCTCTACAGCCATACTAAAATTACTACTTGCACCTGCTACTAAGTATTTATTGTTAAAAAAATACTCATCTGCAAAAAATTCAAAAACTATTTTTCCATCTTTTACGAGGAGAGAAGCACTGTGATGTGTCCCTTCTATAAATTCTTCCAGCACCACTTTTGGCTCTCTTGTGAGTTTGATCGTCTCATTAAAAGCCTCTTGCATTTCCTCTGCATTAAAAACTTTTTTAATGCCCTTCCCTCCACTTAAATCAATAGGTTTTAGCATTAAAGGGTACTCTAATCGTAATGCTGTGACATCTTCAAGCCTATCTATAACAAACGCCTTAGGCGTGCTTAAATTATGATGCATCGCAAACTTTTTAAAGAGATCTTTATGGTGTAATGTTTTCGTTGTTTCATAGCTGTCAAAACTTCCAATTTGCAACTTTTCTGAAATATAGGAGGCTGTTAGAATCGAAAAATCATTGCAACCTGGAACAATAAAATCAATAGCATATTTTTGAACAATCTCTAGCATAGCTTCTTTATTTGAATAATCGGCATAAATATATTCGTCCGAGTAGCCGTGCCCCAATTCACCTCTAAAATAGCCGGTTGTAAAGACATAAAACCCAAGCTCTTTTGCAGCTTTGATTAAAGGTATTTCAGCATATCCTCCACCAAGAATTAAAAGTTTTTGCATCAAGCCTCTTTTTTAGGGATAAAAAACATCACCGTTTCATCCGTCCCCTCTGTATAATGTCTTAGATAAATAGTATAATCGTCCCGTATTGCCAAAATCTGTTCAGGTATTTTCCAAAAATCAGAGCTTTTATGGTACACACTTATAGCCAACTTTGGGTGATATAACTTTATCGTTTGCATTGCGCCTTCAATTGCCTTTGCTTCAGCACCCTCTATGTCCATTTTGATAAATGTTATTTTTTCTTGGACAACACTATCCAAAGTATCCACCTCAATCGTCGTATCTCCTTGCTCACTTAACTTTGAACCTGAACCGCTTGTATCAAAACGAAGCGTTTCTTTTTTATCGGACAAACCAAGCATATAAAATCGAATGTTTTCAAACTTTTCTAACCTCGCTTTTGCAAGCTCCATATTTTTAGCTTCAGGTTCAAATAGCAACACCCCTTTATACTTCGGAGCTCTTTTTATAAACTCTTGTGTCGTGTAACCATCGTAAGCGCCTATATCCACAAAGACTTCGTCACACTCGCCCAAGTCCAAGAACTCTTCAAAATATTGTCTCTCTTCAATTGCCTCGAAACCTCTCATATAATCAAGATCGTATGAGAATTTAAAATTAATGAGATTGTAAAACTGATTTTTAGAGATTTGGTCTTCAAGTTTTTTATAAATCCATTCATATTTGGCAAAATTATTTTGAATATCCTCTGCCATCGTCATTGAGAACATAGTATGCTGAATCTCTAGACCCGAATATTTCAAAAAAGAGAAGCAGTCAAGAAAGTCAAATTGATATTGACTCACTTTTTTCTCGGCAATTAAAGGTTTGCCTAAAGCAACGACAATAACAACTAGAGCATCATCTTCTACTGCTTTTAGCGACACAATCGGCTTATCTAGATAGTTTTTTTGAACAGTAAATTCATCTATAAAACCATTAATAGCAACCTGTTCAGAGATTGCTTTGGCAATCTGGTTTATTCCAAATATATATTTTGGTTTCGTTGATTGCAAAAACTCTTTACAAAACGCGATTGCTTTTTGATTCTCGTAAACTTTGTTAATTCTAAGCATTTACAATCTCCCATCTTTTTGTCTCTATCGATTTAGCGATAGCCTCCATTAAGAAAAGCCCGTTCGTAGAAGTAACCACATCAAATATGTAACTACTCTCATAGCTACCGTTTTTTTTATAACTCACCAAAGCATCGTAGATATCGTCATAATGATTTGCAAAAGCTTCAATAAATCCGGCAGGATGACCTGATTTAAATCGATTGTATTTTTCTTGATTTGCAATAGAGATATCTTTGGAAGATCGATCTAAGACTATATTTCTTCCTAAATTATCGTTAAACTCTAAAAACTCCGGATCCATTTGTGACCACATCGCAGAGCCTTCCTCTCCATACACTTCAACTCGGAGTCCATTTTTGTGTCCAAGGGCACTTTTGCTATACCACATTTGACAATCAATATTCTCTTCATATTTAATCATGCAGTTGATGTTATCTATAACATCATAATGACCAAAACTATTTTGCATAGCTATCACTTCCAAAGCCTCTTTTTGCGTCAAAAAATAGACCATATTGGACAAATGGGTTCCCAAATCTAAGGACAATATAGGGAGTTCTTCATCATGTAAGCGCCATGCTTGAGGTATCATTGGTTTCCCCTCACTTGTAAGCCTGATGAAGCTCTCTTGAGGCATCTGTATGTTGATTTGAATAACTTTTCCCAATTTTCCAAGTTGAATCATCTCTTTTAACTCTCGAAGCATCGGGTAGCCTGTGTAGTTGTATGTAGTGACCAAAAAGAGCTTATTTTCGTTTAGTTGTTTTTGAATCTCAAGGGCTTTAGCGGAAGAGGTAGTAAGCGTTTTTTCACAAATTATAGGTACCTTATATTTGATAATATCTAAAAGTATCTCGGCATGTGTATTTGTCGGTGTGAGTAAAATAACTGCATCTAAATTCTCTTTTTCATTTTCAAGTAGCTGAGTATAAGTTTTATAATACTTCTCCACATGCCATCGCTCTGCGGTTTGTTCATTAACAGATTCGTTACGACTAAAACATCCTGCGATGAGTTCAAATTTACTATCCATTTGGGATGCAATCTTATGAGTTGTTCCAATTGCAGAATTTATACCTCCGCCGATAAAAGCTATTTTTAGTTTCTTGTTTTTCATTCTGCCTGCTTTAAAAAGATAGTATTTAAACACTTTTGTAGTTTTTCTGAAGAGTATCTTGCTTTAATAATAGCGATATTGTGCTCTTTCTCATCTTGCTCTAGCAGATGTAAATCAAAGTCTGCTAAACTGAAAACTTTTATCTCATCCTGAGCAAAATAGTCCCAAATCGTTGTTTTATTAAGATAAACTTTTTTTCCCATGCCAAGTAAAGTGACTATATTACCCATAGCTTGCTGCCTATTATGGTTAAAAATGGCTATGTCAATCTTTTCTAAAAACCTCATATACTCTTCATATGGCATATGCTCTACAATAGGAAAAAACTTATCTCCCAACAATCTGTAACCCTCTGCAATAACACCTTGAGCATACTCTTTATTTCCATACGTCAGAGGTACAAAAATTTTTATATCTTCTTCTTTATACACTTGCAAAATTTGTAGTGCCTCGATATGCTGATTAGTTGGATCAGCTGAGTTTCCTAACTGTATAAAAATTGTTTTATCATTTTTGGGAGTAGATTGTAACTCTTTATAAAGATTGCTTGGATAACCAAAACAAGGAATATTTCTCCCTTTTGCACCATACATACTTTTTAGCAACGCATAATCACCTTGATTATCAGTAATTAAATAAGCAATATCTTTGATTATCTGCTTTTTAAACCAGTTCTGTTTTTCCGGAAAATAGAAGTCACCACCCCAGATAAACCAAAAACATTTTTTTAAAAGCTTTGGATGAAAGTAGAGCAACATATCCACTTTTTCTCTCCACAAACCATGCAATATGATTTTCTCCGCCTCTTGCATATAGGCTAAAAGAGTCATAAAAATATCATCATTCGTATGTAGAAATTCTACATTATGTTCAGGAGTTAAACCGTAAAGATATTTTGGGCTCGTAATAAAAACATAGTGATGATTTTCACGCCCCATATGTGTATCGACAAAATCAATAAACGGAGCAAGGAATTTATCCACAATCATAACATGCAATATTTTGTTTTTCATGTTACTTGATCTGCCAAACGTAGAATTTTTTTTGAATTTACTCCGTAGTTATTGCATAAATCTTCAACTACTTCCTCTTCTCTGTCCAATAAACTGATAATCACTTTATCATACTTCAAGCTATCCAATGCATCGACACCATGCACATTAGACTGAGATATCTTTGAAGCATTCTTATCAATAAAACCGACAATTTTATGCCCCAAAAGAGCAGCAATCGTTTTTCCCATATATCCATAACCGTAAATCAAATACTTTTCTTTTTCTGTATCTAATTTTGCTATGGCATCAAATAATTTTGCTTGCATAACATGAAATAAACGAGCATTATTTGGATTGTACGTAGTACTTTGTATTCTTTGTTTCGAGTGCGCCATCGCTTCTTGCCAAGCATCAAAATCATTTTTTGCTTTTTCTAAAAACAAAGTATCATAATCCACTCTAGGAAAAACATCAATAAAACTCTCAGGCGTAGCATTATAAATATTTTGTTTCATCGCATATAATGCTTGATATTTTAACAATGCTCGCATCAACGCATCCATAAGATTATAGTTTGTCCAGCCATTATTGAGCATCATAGTTTTTCCAGAGTCTTTAAAATAAGTACAAACTTTTTGCGTATCAAAATAAAGTGTATCTTTTTTAGAGAGCCAATCGTGATCATATCCCAAGAGAATAATCTCTTTAAATCCTAGGTAAAGAGCAATCTGTACAGAACTCTCTCCTACGGTAAAACATGGTGCAAAAAACTTCTCTAACTCAATCGATGCAATCGGCTTATAATCCCATGTCATGCTATGATAAAAGTTTATTTTTCTATTTGCAAAAAGAGTGTATTTTTCAAAATATATTTTGTCATCTATCGATGCAAAAATAATAACCTCTTGATCTAAGGCACTATCCATATCCCGAAGAATTTTCACAAGTTCCTCTTCTGTAGAAGTGCGGTTGACGTGAAAAAAGTATTGCGTTAAAACATAGTATTTCGGTGCTATTTTTTTAAAATCTTTGTGTAAAAAGAGGCTATTCATCCCTATGACGATTTTATCTTGTAAACGTGTCAAATCTTGATTTTCTAAAGACGACCCCGTAGCTACAACGAAGACCCGATTTGCGCTCTCACTGTTTTTTAAATTCATTGCACAAAAACCTACTAATCCAAGAAATTTTTTTTATAAACATCAGGCAAAAAACATCTTCTACAAGTTTCATACTTATCGTAATTATTATTTATGTGATTCTTTCTTATCGTTTGATACTTCTCACTGTTCCAAAGCTCAACGAGTGGTGTTTCTCTCCAATTGCCTATGTCAAAACTATCATGCTCATCCGTACAGCAGACTGTAACATTTCCGTTGCACTTTAAAAACATTCTTTGAAATAACTGTTCACATACAAAGCCATCAACTTTTTCAAACTCAATTTTTTTGTATTTATCTCTCTCATTAAAAATACCATACCCTAAAGCGTCAACTAAGCCATCCCACATGATCTTCATAGCTTCAAACTGCTTTTTCCAAACATCACCCTCATACATAACCATCGAGAGTCTGACAAACGTTCTAGGAGAGAGTTCATCTCTAAGTTTGATAAAATTATAAATATTGTCTATGACTTTTCCCATGCTTGTTCCAACGCGCTGTTGTTCATATAGCTTGGGAGAGACGGCATCAAAAGATATGAAGAGTTTATCAAGTCCTGCTTCTAAAATATTTTTACTCATCTCTTTTGTCAAAAGAACAGCATTTGTATTGAGCATGACATCTATGACGCCCTTCTTTTTTGCATACTGCACTTGAAATATAATATCTTTATGTATCAATGGCTCACCAAGATACTGAAGCTTAATACTTTTTACTCCATGCTGTGTTGCTTGATCGATGATGTTTATATAATCTTCTTTGGAAATATATTTTGATTTAATAATCCCTTCATCACTCTCATCCATAATCGTTCGAGAGCACATCGGACATTTCAGGTTACATAAATCTGTTGTTTCAATATCAAGATGCAATGGAAAAGAGGAGACGATTCTTTCATTTGGATACTTTGACCAATTTCTTCTATATTCAAAGTACTCTTCTCCTCGATCTTTTTCCCATGCTTTAGAGTAGATAATCTCATTTGCATTGTAGTTAACTTTCTCTTTTTTCTCTTCTATATGCTTATTTTGCATTCTCATTTTCCTTCTCTTTCAAAATAGCTTCTGCCAATAAAAAATCTAGTTTTGTATCAATATCGACCGAATCTATCTGTTCCATTATGTAAGCATAAATATTATCTCTTATAAAAAAAGTATCTTCCTTGAGCAATCGGCTAACATCACATATATAGAGAGCTCCGTTGAGTCTGTAAAACTGTGCCAAGTCTTGTGAACGGCTATTGATATACTCCGGTTTTAAAAAGTTCTCTAATGATTGATTCTTGGGTAAAACATTACTCCATAAAGGGCTATGCTCATTTTCACAAACACTTACAACTGCATCGGCACCTTGGTTATAAAGCTGCAATAAAGCGCTATCAATGTGCTTTGCATTTCTCAATGGTGAAGTTGGTTGCAACAAAACAACATAATCAAAGCTTTTACCTTCATATTCCTTAAGCCATTGTATCGCATGTCTTACAACGTCTATGGAGCGGGCTTCATCATCTGAGAGTTCAGAAGGTCGCATAAATGGTGTTTGTAATCCAAATCTTTTCGCTTCTTCTGCTATCTCTTTAGAGTCTGTCGAAACTACTATTGCATCGATATAAAGAGATTCCTGTGCTGCTTGCATCGTCCATGTGATAAGTGGCTTATGCAATAAGGGAAGTAAGTTTTTATTTTTTAAACGCTTGCTTCCTCCACGTGCCGGAATCACTGCAAGAATTTTTTTTCCTTTAAGCATTGGCACTCTCAAAGAGCAAACAGTTTTTGCAAAAATGATTTTCAGGAAACTCCATAGTTTGATGCATCGTACGAATACTACTCATTTGTGCTCCTAAATACAACTCTTTAAAATCATGTTTTAGCAAAGAGCCGTAATCAAACTCTTTAAAATAATCCTTGCAACATAACCCAAGTCTACAATCCGAATCTATATAGATTTCGTTAAAGACCAAGGGGCATGGTTTTAGTTTTGCCATAGCAACCTTAAAATCTTTAAACTTTGGCGTGTAGGTAATATCATACTTCAAGATAGCATTTATGAGCTCATAATTGGAAGAAAAATAACTTTTAAAACTCTCTTCCAACTCCTTTTTATCTCTGTTTATAATGGAAGAGATTAAGATTTTTGTATGCGGATATTTTGTTTTTTTTAGCTCTAACAAATCATTAAAATTTTTTACAACTTTACTGAAGTCATCTTTTAAATGCACGGCTTTGTAGCTTACTTCATTATAGCCGTTTATAGAAAACTTTATGCTATCCAAGCCTGCCTGCAATAAATCACTTGCCAACTCTTTACTTAGGATGGCTCCATTTGTACTAATATAGAGATACCTGACGTTATACCTCTCTTTTGTAGCGCGTACGATTTTTACAATATCTTTATTAAGAAGCACTTCTCCCTTAGCTGAGAGACCCAACTCATCTATTGCTACATATTTTGTTATATTATCCATCACAGAGATAAAATCGCTATAGGAGACACTCTCTTTTAGAGTTCTCTCATCGGCATTGGAGCAAAAGGTGCATTTGTGATTACAAAAGGTGCATATATCAAAATTGACTTTTGTAGGAAAGAGGCTCACTCAACATCCTCAAAGATAGCTGCATACTCTTCATTCGCACGATGATAATCGATCATCTTTCCGATATCTAACCAGTACTCATGAATAGGAAAAGAAGAGACTCTTTCCCTATTTTTTATAAGCTCTTCAAAGAGAGTCGGCATGTCGTAATAACTGTTTTTTGGTATCAAGTTTAAAACTTCTGTATTTAATACATAGATACCCGCATTCACAAAAAACTTTTGTATTGGCTTTTCAACAATCGACGTAATCATACTCTTCTCAACTTCTATAACACCATAAGGCACTTGAAACTCATACTCTCGCACACACATTGTAGCTTTTGAGTTCGTACTATGATGAAACTCTAAAAGTTTGGAAAAATCTACATTTGTGAGCAAATCTGCATTCATAACAAACAAAGGTTCTTCACCTGTAGATTCAAGCAGACTCAAAGCACCTGCAGTTCCTAATCTTTGGGTCTCTTCAAGATATGTAATAGAAACACCAAACTTTTCTCCATTACCGAAATACTTTTTTATCATGTCGGATTTATAATTCACGCTAATAACAATATCTTTAAAATTGTTTTTTTCAAAATTTCTAATGATTGTTTCAAGGATAGGTTTTCTACCTACATCAAGCAGTGGTTTTGGTCTCTCTTTTGTAAGAGGTTCCAATCTTGTTCCAAGCCCGCCTGCCATTAGTACAACTCTATTTTTTCGCTCCTCTTTTTCAAAAAGTTTAGCAAAATCAATAATATCTACAAGCTCTTTTTTTTCATTAAGTATAGGTATTTGATACACTTTTTTCTTCAAAGCTTTTTGCATAATAGTCTGTTTGGTGTCATTCTCATAACAAAGCGTTGGAGAGGGATTATAGATTTCACTCACTAAAGATTCTAAATTGCATCCCTTCAAAAGACCTCTGCGGATGTCCCCGTCATTTAAAGTTCCAATGACAATACCATCTTCAACGACAACTGCTATTCTTAATGCTCCCTTATCTATAATAGAGAGCGCATGGGCAATGGTGTCATCTTTATGTACGGTAAAACTTTTCAAATTTTTCATCTTGCTTACCTTAAAGTATCTCTTTTAAAAGCATAAAACTCTCGGCATAATCACAAGCGGAAGTTGCCCCTCTAAGTGTTGCCAAAGCCTCTATATTTCTTTGACTTCGAGGGAAAGGATGTTCTGCGAGTTCGCTCTTGTATATCTTCATAATGTCAAGTTTTGTATGCATATACTCACTTATATCGACAAATACATTTGGAACAAAACTACTATCTTGTGTACTAGGCGCAAATTCTGTTTCGCTAAGCGTTTCCATCATATAAATCTTTTTGATAAACGGGTATCTGAATGCTTTAGTGCAACTGTAACTTGCCTCAAAAATTTTTCTATGGTCGCTATGCACGTCGCCTCGAAACGGAAGGTATACGATATTTGGTTCTACCTCATAAATAATTTTTGAGATTTTTGCGATAAGTTCACTCATGCTATACTCATCTACTTGCATAGTTTTTAACCGAAGATTATACATAGAATCAAAACCATACATGCCATGAACCTCTTCTATTTCCTTTTCTCTCATATCGTAATAACTGTGAGATACTTCTAAAGATGTACAAATCAGCCAATGAATTTTGTCTCCGTTAGCTTTATGCTTTAGTAAAGTACCTCCACACCCTAATGTTTCATCATCCGGATGCACGGCAATAACCAAAATATTATTTTTCATAAATACTCTCCGACCTTTGGTAATTCGATGCACTCATAATCGAACAACTTTATAGCTCCATCATAGGTTTTTACAACTATATACTCGTGTGTCGATTCCAAAACCTTGCCACTTTCTATATTCGGAGTATTATTTTCAATTATTTGAGCTTTGTACACAACAATCTCCTTCTCTTTATAAACGAAGTGTGCCCCTACATAAGGTTTACTTAATGCCCTAACAAGATTATAAATCGCTCGTGAAGACATCCTAAAGTCAATAGCACCGTCTCTTTTACCTCGCTTTCGCCATACATTTGCTTCATTATGGTTTTGAGCAACTCTTTGATAGGTTCCATTTTGCAATGCCGGCACAAACTCTTCGATTTGTCTCATTGCAAGATTTGTCACCTTTGTATACAAGCTTTGGGCATCATCTTCATCGGATATCACAAAATCTTTTTGAGATAAAACATCGCCGTCATCAACTCCTTCTCTCATAAAGAAAAAAGTAGATGCGCTCTCTTTTAGTCCTAGTGCTAAAGCCCAAATAAGTGGATGACGTCCTCTGTTTTGTGGTAACTTTGCAGGATGGTATCCAATTACACCCAGTGGAGCAAGATGAAGTAACTCTTTTTTAAGTAAACTCGACCATCCAAAACAAAATATAACATCGGGTTTACGTGCTTTTATCCACGCAATAGTTTCTTGTGCATTAATATCTTCTACAAATATATTTGGAATATCATTTTCTTGGCATGTAGGCGTTAAGTCTACAAAATCACTATTAAAACTTGATTTTTCCTTTGTACACACACCTACAACTTTTACTTGCATATCTATAAGCTTTTCAAGTGCTTTTTTTGAGAGAGCAACTGTTCCAATAAAAACTATTCTCATACAAAAAACTCTACATCGAAAAATGGTTTTTTTAGAATATTTTCAAGATGCGTCTTTTTTAAAATTTCTACAATTTTTTCACTAGCACATCCATTACCGTAAGGATTCTTGACTGTTTGAAGCCTACTTTGAAACTCTTGTGAATAAAGTGTTTCAAAAGCTTGTGATATTGATAATTTTGTTGGCTTACAATCTATAACACTCAATGCTTTTATACGACCCTTTTGCCTATCTCCGATATTAATCGTACCAATCTTAAAACTCGGTGCTTCAGCTAAACCGCTTGAACTATTCCCAACCACTGCATCCATGTATTGAAGTGCGCTTAAATAGCGTAATTGCCCAAGAGATGTAAAGCAAACAGCTTTATGGCTATTTTGTGCCACATATGCATCGCACATTTGATTTATAATGCGTCCATCCGTATCGCTATTTGCTTTTGTAAAAATAATGTTTGTATCTTCCAAGCTATCTATGGCATGTAAGAGTTCTTGGTATTGTTTTTCTGCTGTTGCATTTTCTAGAGTAACAGGATGAAACGTCACTAAGATATTTTTTTTGTTAAGTTGAAAACCTATCGATTTTTCGAACTCTTGGCGAGATAAAAGTTGTAATTTTTTAATATTTTCTATCCCCATACCACCTACATTAAAAACTCTTGTTGGCTCCTCGCCTAGTTGTATCACTCTCTTTCTATAAACATCGGTCGCAGTGAAATGAAGATGGCTCATCTTTGTGATGCTATGACGGATTGGTTCATCTATTAAACCTTCTGTCGCTTCACCCCCATGCAAATGAGCAATAGGAATACGAGCTATCATGGCAGCACTACATGCTGCGAATATCTCATATCTATCGCCAAGTACGACAACCATGTCAGGGGCAAGTGCATCGTAAGCTTCTGCAAAAGAGATTTGCGCGAGTCCCATCGATTTTGAAATGCCTACAGGCGTATCGGACGATAGCAACATCTCTATTTTTTTGTTAATTCTAAACTCTGTTTCTATCTCTTTATACGTTAACCCAAATTCGGGACTCAAATGCATTCCTGTAACAATAACTTGTAGCTTCAAGGCATCATCAGCTTGTATCTCTTTCATAAGCCAATAAAGTAATCCGTACTCAGCTCTCGTTCCGGTTACTACACATATTTTTTTCACTATTTAAGTCCAAACTTTAGATACTTATCAATTTTAAACAAAAACTTGTTTTTTGCAGTGGGGAGAGAGTTGTAATAAAGCATTATATTTTTTCGATTCCCTCCGTTTTTTGCAAAGGTTGCACTGTGATGAAGCCTACAATCGAACAAAATAACATCGCCTGCTTTTAAAATACCTTTTTTGACCAATGATGTTTCGGTGAAACTTGCTTCAAAGTGGTTCTGCTCTTGCGTTACCATTCCGTTGGTAGCATACATTTTGTGGTAGCGATCTTTATATTTTTCTTTAATTTTATGTGTTCCTTCTACATAAATAAACGGTGCATCATCCTCTGTCATATCTTCAAGAATAACCATTATTTTAAACTGATCCGCCAAGTTGTCAATATGCCACGCTTCATATTCCCTATAATATTTTGGAGGGTAAAGATGTTCTGCCATTACAGTTGAAGGCTCTACTTCTCTTTTAAAGTTGTAGTACTTTTGCACGATGGAATTCAAAAACTTATTTTTTCGTAAATGCTTATCAAAATATTTTGGGACACTATTTTTAGTAAAATGCATCACCCTTTTTTTACCATCATGGATGGAACCTATTGTGTACCCGACATCGTTTATTGTCTCGAAATAGAATCTATTGAGCAAACTTTTTTGATACATCTCTTCTGTTATTTCTGGAACACTTTCAATCGATTCTTCCCAATCAAGCAATAACTCTGAAACTTCTTTTGGAGTAAAAAAAGATTTTGCAATATAGATACCTTTGTCTTGTAAAATATTTACTTCATTCTGGTCATCTTGTTTGTATGTGTGGTACCCCTCTAAATAGTCCCAAAGAGACCAAAACAGAGATTGATTTGCTTGTAAAAGCATTTTCAGATCATCCCCACGCGTATCAAAAAGTGAGCCCTTAAAATCATAATTTTTAGCGATGACTGTATCTATTTCCTTAACCAAAAGTGCATAAAGCTCTTGTTCATGAGCATACATATTAGACATACATTTTTCAAACAGTTCCACTCTTTTCTCCTTTCACACTCTTAGGATAATAATATTTTCAAAGTCAATTTCACAGTTGTCTTGAAGATGTTGTACAACATTTTCACACATTTCCGACATTACATACGCACTTGTATCACTCTTATCCACTTGTGTTGCCTCTAATATATCGCTCTTATGCAACAAAACGACTCCGCATCTCTTTGCCAACAATCTTGCGACCAATGTTAACGCCAAAGATTCATCTACAATGTAGAATACTTTAAAAGTACTTGCAAGATAATTGAACCCTCTGAACAAAGCCAATCTCATGGCTCTGTTTTGAAAGTTGAGCGTTTTTGAGTTTTCCGAGTTTCATGTTTTGACACTTAGCTCTTAAATTTTATCGATTTGGTAGATTTTCATCCC
>Ga0265295_1002725_pt1 | contig 27108 bp, 26 predicted proteins | sample Munlansysbiofilm_FD_192503 | JGI IMG/M metagenome (GOLD analysis project Ga0265295, IMG submission 192503) | Leachate microbial communities from a municipal landfill in Southern Ontario, Canada - Methane capture system biofilm | ecosystem: Engineered > Solid waste > Landfill > Unclassified ... | reverse complement strand
CGATCCATGCTCCAGGCCACCAATATCGCCCTGTCCTACGGCAAGCGCGTCATCTTCAAGGACGTGAACATCAAGTTCACCCACGGCAACTGCTACGGGTTGATCGGCGCCAACGGCGCCGGCAAGTCGACCTTTCTCCGCATCCTCGCCGGGCAGAAGGAAGCGGACAAGGGCGAGGTGTCCGTGGGCCCGCGCGAGCGCATCGCCGTGCTCCAGCAGGACCAGTTCGTCTACGACGAGGAGACCGTGCTCGACACGGTCATCCGCGGCCACAAGCGGCTCTACGACCTGCGCCGCGAACGCGAGCTGCTCTATGCCCAGGCCGAGCTGTCCGAGGCGGACGGCATCCGCTGCGGTGACCTGGAGATCGAGTTCGGCGAACTGAACGGCTACGAGGCCGAGGCCGAGGCCGGGGTGCTGCTCAGTGGTCTCGGTATCGGCGAGGACATGGTCGGGCTGCGCATGAAAGAACTGGACGGCGGCGACAAGGTGCGCGTGCTCCTTGCCCAGGCCCTGTTCGGCAACCCTGACATCCTCCTGCTCGACGAGCCCACCAACAACCTGGACGTGCAGTCCATCGCCTGGCTGGAAGAGTTCCTCATCCGCTTCACCAACACGGTGATCATCGTCAGCCATGACCGGCATTTTCTCAACCAGGTGTGCACCCATGTGGCCGACATCGACTACGGCCAGATCCGCGTGTACGTGGGCAACTACGATTTCTGGTACCAGGCCAGCCAGTTGGCGCTCACCCAGCGGCAGCAGGAGAACAAGAAGGCCACGGCAAAAGTCGCGGAGCTGAAGGAGTTTATCCAGCGTTTCTCATCCAACGCCTCCAAGGCCAAGCAGGCCACGGCGCGCAAGAAGCTGCTCGACAAGATCACGGTCGAGGACATGCCGGTGTCGTCGCGCAAGTACCCCTGGGTGGCCTTCAAGCCGGAGCGGCCCTGCGGCAACGTCATCCTCGAGGTGGACGGGCTGTGCAAGCAGGTGGACGGGGTCGATGTGCTCAAGGACCTGAGCTTTTCCGTGAACAAGGGCGACAAGATCGCCTTTGCCGGCACCTGGGGCTTGGCCAAGACCACCCTGTTCCGTATTCTCATGGGCGAGTTGGAGCCGGACAGCGGCACCTTCCGCTGGGGCCAGACCATCACCACCAGCTATTTCCCCAAGGAGCACAGCGGGTTTTTCGACACCGACCAGACGCTCCTGGAGTGGTTCGGCCAGTTCATCCCGCCCACCGAGGGCGAGAGCTTTTCCCGCGGCTTTCTCGGCCGCATGCTCTTTTCCGGCGACGAGGTGCTCAAGCGAACCCGGGTGCTCTCCGGCGGTGAGCGGGTGCGCTGCCTGCTGGCGCGGATGATGCTTTCCGGCGCCAACGTGCTCGTGCTCGACGAGCCCACCAACCACCTGGACCTGGAGTCCATCACCTCGCTCAACAACGGCCTGATCGCCTTTCCCGAGGTGCTGCTGTTCGCCTCGCACGACCACCAGTGCGTGGCCACGGTGGCCAACCGCATCATCGAGATCGGCCACAACGGCGTGATCGACCGGATGATCGGCTACGACGACTACCTGGCGGACGAGGAACTGGCGGCCCGGCGGGCCGGGCTGTATCGGAGGGAAAAACGGCGGTAGGGCAGGGAAGGGCGCGTTTTCGCGGCCGGCTCAGCGCACGGCCAGGGCCAACTTGAGGGCAAGGGCGAGGAAGATGAGCCCGGCCGCCCGGTTGAGTGTCCGCTGGGCCCGGGGCGAGCGCCGGAACCAGTTGCCGATTACCCCGGCGAGCAGGCTGAAGGAGCCGAACACGAGGACAGTGGCCCCGATGAAGATCAGGCCGAGTATACCGATCTGCAGGGGCAGGGGCCCGCGGGCCGGGTCGGTGAACTGCGGCAGGAAGGCGAGGAAGAAAATCGACACCTTGGGGTTGGTGACGTTCATGACGATGCCGCGCAGGTAGGCGCGGCCCGGGCCGACGGCCTCGCCACCGGCGTTGTCCAGGGAAGCGGCGCCGGCGCGGAAGGCGCCCCAGGCGAGGTAGGCCAGGTAGGCCGCGCCCGCGAACTTGAGCAGGTTGAAGGCCAGGGCCGAGGTCTGGAACAGGGCGGCCACGCCCAGGGCCACGGCCGTGGTGTGCACGATCAGGCCGGTGCACAGCCCCAGGGTGACGATCAGCCCCACCCGCCAGCCGCGCACCATGGACTGGGTGAGCACGAAGATGTTGTCCGGGCCGGGCGCCACCGCGAGCAGCAGCGAGGCCGAGGTGAACAGGGCCAGGGTGGCCGGGGCGAACATGGCTCTTCCTCCGGGTAAAAGCCGGGTCAGTGCTCGACCCAGATGAGTTCGTCGGTGGCAAAGCCGAGCGCCTGCGCCCGGGCGACCAGGCGGTCACGCACCGCCGTCTCCAGCTGCGGGGTGCGGGCGAGGATCCACAGGTAGTCGTGGTTCGGGCCGCTGACCAGCACGTGCCGGTAGTCCGGATCCAGTTCAGCGACGATGTAGGCCCCGTAGAAGGGACCGAAGAACGAGACCTTGAGGTAGCCGGTGGCGGGCCCGAGAACGAAATAGGCGCGGCCCTCAGCCTCCTGCCAGCGGTTTTTGGCCGCGTTGAAGCCGCGGTTGAGCACGCGCACGCCGCCGTCAGGGCGCAGCGAGTAGTCCGCGCTCACCCGCGTGAGGCCGCGCTCGAAGCTGTGGTCGAGCCGGGCGATCTCGTACCAGGTGCCCAGGTAGCGGTCCAGGTCGAAATCCGTGACCGGCGGCACGAACGGCTGGCGGCTGACGCAGCCGCCGAGCAGGGTGAGCAGGGTGACGAGCACGAGGCGGAGCGGGGCGGGAAGTCGCATGGCAACACCGGGGTGGAAGGGAGCCGGTTCCGGTCGGCGGGTGCATGGTGGCGGCCCAGCATACGGCATCCCGGCCGGAACGGCAACGGGTGAAAGCGGGCCGCACCGGCGCGGCGCGGCGCGAACCGGGGCGGCCGCCTTGCCAGGGACCACGTTGTGGTTATCGTATAAGGAAACGGGAATCCTTCCCGAATCTGCAGTGCCACAATCCTCTGCACCAGGAGGTCCAATTATGAAGAACACAGACTTTACCCAGGCCCAGCGTGATTTTCTCCGCGGCGACTACGGCCGCGCCATCATGGGGTTCGGCACGGCCCTGGAGAGCGGCATGGATGCGGGACGCGTCCGCCTGCCGCTGGGGCTCGCCTATTTCCGCAACCGCGATTTCATGGAGGCGGTGGCCGAGTTCAGCCGGGTGCTGGAACTCCGCCCGAACGATGACCAGGTTTTTTTCCTGCGCGGCATGGCCCGGTTCAACGCGGGTGACGAGGCCGGGGCGCTCAGTGATCTCACCGCGGCCCTCGACGCCAACCCGAACCGCGTGGCCGCGTATGTAGGTCGCAGCCTGGCCAACCGTTCCCTTGGCCACGACCAGGCAGCGGAGCGCGACCTGCAGCAGGCCGTGACCCGGGGCGGGGTCGAGGTGGAGCTGTTCCTGCGCGAGTACTGCCTGAGCCCCTACCTGCAGCACCTGGGCACCACCCTGTTCGACACCGACAAGGCGGCCTGGGGTCGAACCGTGCAGGTCGGCCGGGGTACAGCCACCACCCAGTGAGCCGCAGGCCGTCACCGCTTTCTCGAAGCCCCCGATCGGGGGCTTTTTTTATGCCCTCCGGCCAGCCGCACCACCGGCCCGCAGCGGCCATTGGCGGTTGACTTCCCCGGCCCGCTTCAGTATGAGTGGCGCCTGTAACGGCCGCCCGCGGGCCGCCCGGGACACCACCCGGCACCACCGGTCGGGCGCCTTCACCCGGGGAAGCGCATGAACACCATCCTGCTCGTCATGGTCAGCCTGGCCTTTGTGTTCGCCGGCTGGCACCAGCTGGTCTGGGACCCGGCCGCGGGCGGCACCGCGCCCATGGAACTGCTGTCCGCGGCCATCATCGAGGCCGCCTCGGGCGCGGTCACCCTGGCCATCGGCCTGGTGGGGGTGATGACCCTGTTTCTCGGGCTGATGAAGGTGGCCGGGGCCGGCGGCCTGCTCCGCCTGCTCGCCCGGCTCATCCGGCCGCTCATGGTCCGGTTGTTCCCGGACGTGCCCGCCGATCACCCGGCCATGGGCGCGATGATCCTCAACCTCTCGGCCAACGCCCTGGGCCTGGGCAACGCGGCCACGCCGTTCGGCATCCGCGCCATGCAGGAGCTGGACAAATTGAACTCGCAGCCGGGCACGGCCACGAACGCCATGGTCCTGTTCCTGGCGATCAACACCAGCTCGGTCACCCTCCTGCCCACGGGCGTGATCGCCCTGCGCGCCGCGGCCGGCTCGAGCGACCCGGCCGCCATCCTGCCCACCACCCTGCTCGCCACCATCGGCTCGACCACGGTGGCCATCCTCGCGGCCAGGTTCTACAGTCGCCTGAGCGCCGCCCCGCCCCCGCTCACGGAGGGGTCTTCGTCGGTCGCGATATCGGCCGCGGACGCGGACCCGGCCCTGGCCGAGGACCGACCCCTGCCGCTGTGGGCGAGCGTGCTCGCCCTGGCCACGCTGGTCAGCCTGGTGCCGGTGGCCGTACTCTACGGCCAGGCCCTGTCGCCGTGGATCATCCCCGGCCTGATGGTGCTGTTTCTGGGATTCGGCGCACTGCGCCGGGTGCGGGTCTACGAGGTGATGGTCGAGGGCGGGCGTGAGGGGTTCCAGGTGGCGTTGCGCATCATCCCCTACATGGTGGTCATCCTGGTGGGCGTGGCCATGCTGCGCGCCAGCGGCCTGCTCGAGCTGGTGGTGGGCGCGCTCGGCCGGTTCACCGCGCCGCTCGGCCTGCCGGCCGAGGCCCTGCCCATGGCCCTGATGCGGCCCCTGTCCGGGTCCGGGGCCTACGGGATCGTCGCCTCGCTGCTCAACGACCCGGCCATCGGCCCGGACAGCTACACCGGCCTGCTCATTTCCACCCTGCAGGGCTCCACCGAGACCACCTTCTACGTGCTGGCCGTCTACTTCGGTGCGGTCCAGGTCAAACGGCTGCGCCACGCCATGGCCGCGGCCCTCACCGCCGACCTGGCCGGCGTGCTCTTCGCGGTGCTCGCCTGCCTCGCCCTGTTCGGTCGCTGACCCCGGTTCAGGCCGGGCTGAGCCGGCACATGAAGCTGCGGCTGGTGGAGGTGCCGCTGATCAGGCTGCGCACCTCGTCCTCGGTGAGCCGGTTCAGGTCAGCCGCCAAGTCCACGTCGCCCCAGCCCCAGGCGAGCCGGATCATGCCCGGGCGGATCACCTCGCTGATGCGTGCACGCATCTCCACCTCCCCCCTGGGGGTTTCGATGCGCACCCGCGCGCCCTCGATGATCCGGTAACGTTCGGCGTCCTCGGGGTGGAGGTCCGCCACCGGGCCGCTGCTGCCCCGGACCAGAACCGGGACCTGGTGGAACTGGGAGTTGGTGAAGCGGATGTCGCGGCTGCCGCTGATGCCGACGAGCGGGTACTCGTCCGCCCGGTCGCTGAAGCTGATCGGGTTCGGTCCCAGGCCACCCGCAAAGGGTACGCCGCTGAAACCGGCCGCGGCCAGCCGCTCCGAGAAAAACTCCACCTTGCCCGAGGGCGTGCGCAGGGGCTGGTCGCGGTACTTCTCGTAGCGGATCTCCTCCAGGCGCAGCCCCTTGCCGCTCTGGCGCAGGTCTGCCACCGTGACCCCGGCCGGTTCGAGTTGATAGTCGATCGCCGCCTCGGCCGTGTGCCAGGGGAACTCCGCCGTGAGTCCCAGGCGCCGGCCCAGTTCGAACACGATCCGCCAGTCCGGCCAGGACTCGCCCACCGGTTCGATCACCGCGTTCTGCAGGAACATCGGGTTGTTGCGGATTGAGGCGCGGTTCAGCTGGGTTTTCTCGAAGCAGCTCGTTGCGGGCAGGACGATGTCAGCCATCCTCGCGGTCTCGTTCATGAACAGGTCGATGACCACCAGGTGCTCCACCGCGGCGAACGCCTTGCGGGTGCGGGTGGTGTCGGCCATGGTCACCACCGGGTTGCCCGATTGGACGATCACCATCTCCACCGGGTAGGGACGGTGGTCGAGCATGGCGTCGACCAGGCATCCCTGCATCTGGTTGCCCCAGGTCTCGCTGAAGGTGTTGAACAGGGGAAAGTCGCGGGTGATGGGCTCCGCCGCCGCGGGCAGCCGCTCGCGCAGCTGGATGTTGCGCACCGGCACGGGCTGGGGCAGCACGTCGCCGCCGGGTTTGTCCAGGTTGCCGGTGAGGGCGCGGAGCATGGCGATGGCCCGGGTGGTGTCGAACATCTCGCGGTGCATGTCCAGACCGTTGCCGTCGATGATCGAGGCTGGTTTGACGGTGGCGTAGCTGCGGGCCAGGTCCCTGATCTGTTCGGGCGCAAGCCACAACTCCGCGGCCACCTGCTCGGCCGGGTAGCGGGCCGCTACCTTTTTCAGCTGATCGAAGCCCACCGTGTGGTTGGCCACGAAGTCGGCGTCGAAAAGGTCGTTGCTTATGATCTCGTGGATCATGGCCATGGCCAGCAACCCGTCGTGGCCGGGCCGGATCGGCCGCGCCCAGGGCGGTGTTGCCGTCGTTTTTGCCCCAGACGATGATCAGCTTCGCGTTCTTCGCCTCCGGAAAGGCCATGGAGCCGTAGGTGCAGGTGTGGGCAAACTCGCGGCCGACAAAACAGATCGAACCGTTGCCGATGGTGTTGGGCGAACCGAACCCGTGCATCAGCCGGTTCGGGTAGTCCCAGGGCGCACCCCAGTCCGCGGCCATGCCGCGCAGCCAGGCCACGGAGCGGGCCCCGGAACGTTCGCGGTGGCGGCGCATGAGCCCGGCCACCCGGTCCAGGGCCTCGTCCCAGCCGGCCTCGCGGAACTCCGCGTTCCGGCTATCGCGGATGAGCGGCCGGGTGAGCCGCAGGGGCGAGTAGACGATCTCCGGCGCTGCCGCCAGCTTGGCGCAGGGCAGCCGCCTGTCCGGGTCGAGGAAGGATCTGCGCCAGGCGCGCACCAGGCGGTTGTCACGGACCTCGGCCTCGATGGGGCAGCAGGACGAGCACAGGCGGCAGACGGAATCAACGATCATGGACTCCTCCCGGGGGCTCAGCGGCTGGCGCGGACAAAGCAGCTGCGGATGAGTTCGTAGTGGTTGGCGTGGGTGCGGATCTTCCACCAGACGTGGCCGAATTCGTCCACCCGCCAGGCCGGAGTCAGTTCTCCCCCCTGGGCGGTGAGCAGACTGGCGATGGTCTCCTGGCCGCGGCCGGCGAAACGTCCCGCGTTGGTCCCGCCCAGCCAGGCTTCCGGCGGTGCGGCCTCGACCGACCAGGAAAAGGGGTCGGAAAGCAGGAACTGGGCGTCCCGGTCGCGGGTGACCCTGTTCATCTCGCGCAGGTGGTCGAGCGGTGCCGGCACCTTGTCCACCAGGTTGAGCGAGGCGAACAGGCTGATGGCGTCGCGGCGCAACGGCAGGGCCAGGGCATTGGCCACGAGGAAGTCCACCCGCTCGCTGCGCCAATTGTCGGGCAGGCGGATGGTCGCCTCGCGGCGGAGCAGTCCTTCCTCCTTGAGGGAGAAGGTGAGACTGCGCTCCCGCATGAGCTGCCGCGCCGCCCGGACAAAGGCCACCGAGGTGTCGATGCCGATGGCAAAGTCGCAGCGCTCGGTCATTTCGAAGGCGAACCGGCCCACCGCGCCGCCCGCGTCCAGTGCGATGCCGGCCTGCGGCCGCATCATCCCGGCCCAGGTGGCATAGGCTGTGGAGGCCTGGTCGTCGTCGAGCAGGTCGCCGTACTGGCTCCACAGGTAGCTGCTGACCACCTCCGCGGTCTCGTACTTGTTGGCCTGGCGGCCGTTGTCCGTGGCGTGCGGGTCGAGCCGGGCGATGCCGTCCGTCACCGGGAAGCGGGCGCCGCAGTGCTGGCACATGAGGATGGCGGTGTCGATGTCACCCTCCTGTTCACGGACGATCTCGGCGACCAGAGGGTGCTCGCGGGGTAGGCAGGCGGGGCAGACAAGCAGGTCGAGCAGCTGTTTCTTCATGGATCACTCCGGTATCGGCGGCCGGCCCGGGTGGGGCGCGGCCGAACGGACGATTGTTGAAAACAGGGCCAACTGGCTGGAGACAAAACACAAAGACGGTAAAGCCTACCTGTCGCTCCAGCAGGAGTCAATTCCTATTTCCAGCTGGGATGGACCGCCTGCCGACCGGCCGGGCCGGTTTACAAGCCGTGGCGGATGGGCTAGGATGGCGCCTTGCCGACAACGATTCGAGGGGAGAGAGACGCATGCACAGACGACTGCCGGCGGAATGGGAGGAGCAGGACGCGGTGCTCCTTGCCTGGCCGCACGCGGCCACGGATTGGGCTGACACGCTCGACACGGTGGCGCCCGTGTTCAGCCGCATCGCCCTGGCCATCAGCCGGTTTGAGCGGGTGCTCATCGTTGCCCCGGAAACGGCACCCATACGCGCCCGGCTGGAGCGCGAGGGCGCGGACCCGCAGCGACTGCTCTTTGCCGAACTGCCGACCAACGACACCTGGGCCCGCGACTTCGGCCCGATCACCGTGCTCGAGGACGGCGCGCCGGTGGTGCTCGACTTTGGCTTCAACGCCTGGGGCCTGAAGTTCGCGGCCAACCACGACAATCAGGTCACCCGCGGCCTGGCTGCGGCCGGGCTGTTCCGGGCGCCGGTGCGGGTGCCCGGGCTGGTGCTCGAGGGCGGCAGCATGGACAGCGACGGCGCCGGTACGCTGCTGACCACCACCGCCTGCCTGCTCAGCCCGAACCGCAACCCGCACCTGGACCGGGCCGGCCTGGAGCGGGCCCTGGGCGACCTGCTCGGCGCGAATCGGGTGCTCTGGTTCGAGCACGGCGCCCTGGCCGGCGACGACACCGACGCGCACATCGACACCCTGGCCCGGTTCTGCCCGGACGACACCATTGCCTACGTGCGCTGCGACGATCCCGCGGACGAGCACTTCGCCCCGCTCGCGGCCATGGAGACCGAATTGCGGGCGTTCCGCACCACCGCCGGCCGACCCTATCGGCTGGCGCCGCTGCCCTGGCCGCGGCCGGTGTTTGCTGCGGACGGCCATCGCCTGCCCGCCACCTACGCCAATTTTTTGGTCGTGAACGGCGGGGTGCTCGTGCCCACCTACCGGGACCCGCAGGACGCGGCTGCCCTGGAAACCCTGGCCGCCCTCTTCCCCGGTCGGCAGGTGATCGGCATCGACTGCCGGCCGCTCATCGAACAGCATGGCTCGCTCCACTGCCTGACCATGCAACTGCTCCGAGGAACCCTGGCATGAACGTCATCCACGCAGGACTGGTGCAGCACCACTGCACCCCGGACCGGGAGGAAAACATCGTCCGCAGTACCGAGGGCGTGCGTGCGGCCGCGGCCCGCGGCGCAAACCTGGTCGTGCTCCAGGAACTGCACGCCACCCCGTACTTCTGCCAGACCGAGGACCCGGCCTGCTTCGACCTGGCCGAACCGGTTCCCGGCCCGTCCACCGAAACCTTTGCCGCCCTTGCCCGCGAACTGGGCGTAGTCCTCGTTACCTCGCTGTTCGAGCGGCGCGCGCCCGGCCTCTACCACAACACCGCGGCCGTGCTCGACGCGGACGGCAGCCTGGCCGGCATCTACCGCAAGATGCACATCCCGGACGACCCGGGCTATTACGAAAAATTCTACTTCACCCCCGGGGATCTCGGCTTCACGCCCATCGACACCAGGGTGGGCCGGCTCGGGGTGCTCGTCTGCTGGGACCAGTGGTACCCGGAGGCGGCCCGGATGATGGCCCTGGCCGGGGCCGAGCTGCTCATCTATCCCACGGCCATCGGCTACGACCCGAACGACCCGGCCGACGAGCGCGCCCGCCAGCGCGAGGCCTGGATCACGGTGCAGCGCGGCCACGCCGTGGCCAACGGTGTGCCGGTGGTGAGCGTCAACCGGGTGGGTTTCGAACCCGACCCGTCCGGGGTGGGCGCGGGCGCCGAGTTCTGGGGCAGCAGCTTTGTCGCCGGCTGCCAGGGCGAACTGCTCGCCATGGCCGGCGAGGAGGCCGAGGAGGTGCTGGTGGTGGACCTGGACCGCGACCGCAGCGAGCGGGTGCGGCGGATGTGGCCCTTTCTGCGCGACCGGCGCATCGACCACTACCGGGACCTGGTGCTGCGCTACCGCGATCGGACCTGATCCGGGTTCGCCTTGAACAACGATGAACCGCCCGGGGTTCCGGGCAGGGAGGAGAGTATGCAGGTGATTGTCGATCTGTGCGTGGTGCCCCTGGGCGTGGGCGTGAGTGTGTCCGCGTACGTGGCCGAGTGCCAGCGGGTGCTCGATGCGGCCGGTCTGAAGAACCAGCTGCACGCCTACGGCACCAACATCGAGGGCGAGTGGGACGCGGTCATGGCCGCGATCAAGCGCTGCCACGAGCGCATCCACGAGATGGGCGCGCCGCGCATCACCACCACCATCAAGCTCGGCACGCGCATCGACCGGGCCCAGACCATGGCCGACAAGGTGCGGAGCGTGGAGAACAAGCTGGCCTGAACCCTGCGCCGGCGCAATGGGTTTGCCAGCAGGGGCGATGTCAGGTAGAGTGGCTGGCCGATGACCGGCCGCAGGGGAGGGGTGCATGGACAAGCCCGTGGCATTGAGTACCGGCCGCATAGTCGCATTTTTCCTGACCCTCGGCCTGATCGCCCTGATCGCGGCCCTGCCGGCCTGCAGTGATGAGCCTAACCAAGTGGAGACTGTTGTGAGCGAAGTGAACACCCTGGATCGACCGGAAATCGTCGAGGTTCTCTTTCATCCGATCAGAACCGGCCGGGTGCCCGCACCCGAGGGCGCGGTCGACATCGACGTGACCGTGGCCGAGGGCATAAGCCTCGGCTGCCGGCTGTTCACCAGCAGCCCGGCCGCGCCCACCCTCATTTTCTTCCACGGCAATGCCGAAACCGTGCCCGACTACGACGACATCGGCCCCTTCTACGCGCAGGAGGGGGTGAACTTCCTGGTCACCGACTACCGCGGCTACGGCTGGTCCACCGGCCGGCCGCTGACCAGCACCCTGCTCGCGGACAGCCGTGCCGTGTTCGTGCAGTTGAAGGACTGGCTCGCCGCCAACGGCTACACCGGGCCGCTGTTCGTCATGGGCCGCTCCCTGGGCAGCGCCTGCGCCATCGAGGTGGCGGTGGAGCACAGCGACGACCTCACCGGCCTGATCATCGAGTCCGGCTTTGCCCAGACCCTGCCGCTGGGCCGGACCCTGGGCATCGATCTCGAACGGCTGGGCATCACCGAGGAGATGACCTTTGCCAATGCCAGCAAGATCGAGCGGTTCACCAAGCCCACCTACATCCTTCATGGCCAGCGTGACCAGCTGATCCCCCTGTGGCAGGCCGAGACCCTGGCCGCGCGCAGCGGCGCCAAAAACAGGGAGTTGCAGGTAGTGCCCGGCGCCGACCACAACACCCTCATCGCCGTGGCCGGCCGGCTCTATTTCCAGGCCATCGCCGGGTTCGTGCAGAAGGCGGCCGGCACCGCGCCCGACTGGCGCGAGCGGCGACGGCGGTTCAAGGCGCAGCAGGCCGAACAGGCAGGCAACTGAGCGGAGCGGGCATGGTCGGCAAGCGCACGAACTACCTGAGCTGGGACGAATACTTCATGGCCGTGGCCCTGCTCTCCGGCCAGCGGTCCAAGGACCCGAACACCCAGGTCGGGGCCTGCGTGGCCAACGACCAGAACAAGATCGTCGGCGTGGGCTACAACGGCTTTCCCTGGGGCTGCTCGGACGACGTCCTGCCCTGGGCGCGCGAGGGCGACTGGCTGGACACCAAGTACCCCTACGTCTGCCACGCGGAGCTGAACGCGGTGCTCAACTCCATCACCTTCGACCTGCGCCGCTGCCGCATCTACGTGGCCCTGTTCCCGTGCAACGAATGCACCAAGGTGATCATCCAGGCGGGCATCAACGAGATCATCTACCTCTCCGACAAGTACAGGGATACCGACTCGGTCCGCGCCGCCAGGATCATGCTCGACAAGTCGCAGACCGCCTACCGCCGGTTCACGCCCTCCCGGGACACGGTCCTCATCGACTTTCGCGCCGTCTGAGAGTGCCCCGTGCCCGCCGACCCTGCCGCATCGCGGCCTGCCGCCATCAGCACCGACTACATCGAGCTGGACAAGCTGCTCAAACGGGAAAATCTCGCGGCCAGCGGCGGCGAGGCCCGTGCTCTGATCGATCAGGGCCTGGTGCGGGTGAACGGCGAGGTGGAAACGCGGCGGCGGCGCAAGTGCCGTCCCGGCGACCTGGTGGTCTTCGCCGGGACGACCCTGCGGGTGGCAGCCCTGTCCCCGGCAGACGGGACAGGGCAGAACAGCGGGAACGGGTTCAGCGGGTGAGCAGGCGCAGGGCCTCTTCGTAGCGGTCCTTGGTCTTGCTCAGGATCTCCGCCGGCAGGGGCGGGGGCGGCGGCTGCTTGTTCCAGTCCAGGGTGCTCAGGTAGTCGCGCAGGAACTGCTTGTCATAGCTCGGCTGGCCCCGGCCGGGTTCGTACTGGTCGAGCGGCCAGAACCGCGACGAATCCGGGGTGAGCACCTCGTCGATGAGCAGCAGCCGGTCGCCGTCCAGGCCCATCTCGAACTTGGTGTCCGCGATGATGATTCCCCGCGTGCGGGCGTAGTCCGCGGCCCGCTGGTACAACTCCACACTTGTTTTCGCCATGCGGTCGGTGAGTTCTTTGCCGACCATCTCCTGCATTCTCTCCACCGAGATGTTCTCGTCGTGCAGCCCCTGCTCCGCCTTGGTGGACGGCGTGAACAGCGGCTGGGGGAATTGGTCCGACTCGCGCATGCCCGCGGGCAGGGCAAAGCCGCAGACCGTGGTGTCTTTCCGGTAGGCGCTCCAGAACGAACCGCTCAGGTAGCCGCGGACAATGCACTCCACCGGCACCACCTTTGTGCGGCGCACGAGCATGGAGCGGCCCGCCAGCTGGTCGCGGTACTCGCGGCAGACCTCCGGGAACTCATCGATGTCGGCACTGATGAGGTGGTTGGGCACGATGTCGCCGAGCAGATGGAACCAGAACAGCGAGATTTCGGTGAGGATTTTGCCCTTGCCCGGCACCGGGTCGGCCATGACCACGTCGTAGGCTGAGATCCGGTCCGTGGCGACCATGAGCAGCTTGTCCTCATGGCCGGGGATTTCGTACATATCGCGCACCTTGCCGCGGTGCAGCAGGCGCAGGTTGGGGCAGTCGGTGGTGATCACAGCTTCAGGCATGGATGGTTCTCCAGGGTTGGTGATGGTGGTGCAGGTGACGAACGCCTGCTTGCGCAGCGGCGGCCGGCGCCGGGAGGAGCGGTCCGCTTGACAAGCTTCCCCGGCGGCTTATTCTTTTCGCTGTGACCAACCCCCCACCCTCAACGAGGAGGCACAGCATGGCTTTCATACGTTTCGCAGACCGCCCGACCTTCCGCAACCCGTGGGCCGAGTTCGAAAGGATCCGCCAGGGGCTCGACGAACTCTCCCGGTCCTACGCCGACAAGGGCAAGCCGGCGGCCCGGGCCACTGTCTATCCGGCGCTCAACATCTACGAGGAGCCGGACCGGCTGGTGATCACGGCCGAGCTGCCCGGCGTCCGGGTGGAGGATCTCGAGCTGGCCATCGAGGGCGAGACCCTGAGCCTGCAGGGCAAGCGCGACACCCGCCAGGGTCAGGCCAACCTCAGCTACCACCGCCGCGAGATCGAGGCCGGCAGCTTCAGCCGGGCCGTGGCCCTGCCGGTCAAGGTGGACCCGGAGCAGGTGGGTGCCCGCCTGGTGAACGGTATCCTCACCGTCACCCTGAAGAAGGCGGCCGCCGCCACCCCCCGCCAGATCATTGTGACCGCAGCCCAGGAGGGATGAGCCATGAGCGACAACGAGCTGAAGATCCAGGAAAAAAAGGCGGCCAACCCGGCCGGGGAAACCACCAAGAGCGAGACCTTCTTCGCCCCGCACGTGGACATCTTCGAGTCCGAGCAGGAGGTGACCGTGATCGCCGACCTGCCCGGCGTAACCCCGGAGGGGCTCGACCTCTCGCTCGAGGACAACATCCTCACCATCCAGGGCCGCCGGACCCTGCCCGCGCAGACCGGCCGGGTGATCCTCGAGGAGTACGAGAGCGGCCACTACCTGCGCCGCTTCACCGTGGCCGAGACCATCGACCAGGACCGGATCGAGGCCTCGCTCGCCGACGGCGTGCTGCGTGTGCGCCTGCCCAAGGTCTCGCCGGTACAGCCGCGCCGGATCGAGGTCAAGCTCGGCTGATCCCGCCTCGCCCCGGACCGCCCCGCGGCAGGGCCGGCGCTCAGGGTGCCGGTCGCTGCCGCAGTTCCGGGCAGGCAGGGTTTTCGTATTCCGTCAGGGTCGCCACCAGTGAGCCGACCACGATCCGCGAGCGGATCTCCACCGGCACCCGGCACTGGTCGTCGGTGATCCACAGGACGGTGTCGCCGTCCTTGTCGTACAACCCCTTGAAATGCATCCTCGGCTGGACCTTGAGCGTCGGCATTTCGCCGAACAGGGTCTGCATCCGTTCCCGCCCCAACAGCGAAACCCGCACCTCGTGCCGTTTTTTGTCGGCAAAGGTGGGCACCACGACCTCCTCCCCTTTCGTGAACCGCAGGGCCCGGGTGATGATGAACGAGGCGAACTCGTTGTACACCGTGCCGTCCAGGTCGAACCGCTCGAACGGGCCGTCGTTCTTCTGGTAGCGCACATATTTCAGTTTCTGGTCGTACCAGGTGAGCCGTTTCGTCACCCGGCCGCCATGACCCTCGCGCTGCACTACCTCGTAGCGGTAGGGCAGGCGCAGGGGGCCGCTCACCGAGCAGCTGAAGGTATCGTCCACCGGGTAGATGAGCCGCAGCGGGCCGTAGTCCTGCACCCGGGCGGTGATGGTGAACGAGTCGCGCCGGCCGGTCTCGCGCCGGATATCCATGTCGATGTCGCCGATCTTCACCCCGCCGCTCCACGACACCGCGTAGCGCATCCGCTCGCCGCCGGAAAAGATCCGTGCCAGCGCCGCCTGGTCCATCTGGTCGGGTCGGGTCTCCTGGGCGGGGATGCCTGTGCCGGGCAGGAGCACGAGCACCAGGGCCAGCAGCCAGGCGGGCAGCAGCCGGGAACCATTGGCCATGTCAGCCTCCCGTCGCCAGGCTCAGGCAGGTGGCGACAAACAGGGTGAGGGCGATGAGCCCGTTCATGGAGAAAAACGACATGCGGATGCGCGACAGGTCACGGGGATTGACAATCAGGTGCTGGTAGAACAGGGCTGCGCCGGTCACGGCGATGCCCCCGTAGTACCAGAGGTTGAGCCCCATCTGCACGCCGGTGAGGGTGAACAGGACAAAGGCGAGCAGGTGGAAGAACACGGCGATGCGGAAACTGGTGGTGCGGCCGAAGATCGAGGGCATGGAATGGAGCCCGGCCTCGCGGTCGAAGTCCGCGTCCAGGCAGGCGTAGATGCAGTCGAACCCGGCCACCCAGAGGAGTACGCCCACGGACAGCACCCAGGGGTAGCCGCTCACCCCGTCCGCCACCGCCACCCAGCCGCCCAGCGGCGAGCAGGCCAGAGCCAGGCCGAGCACCACGTGACAGAGCCAGGTGAACCGCTTGGTGAGCGAGTAGACCAGGGTCAGGCCCAGGGCAAAGGGCGCGATCAGGAGCGCGGTGCGGTTGAGCATGGCGCAGGCGAAGAAGAACAGGGCCCCGCTGGCGACCACCATCAGCCAGGACTCGGTCAGGCTCACCTGGCCGGCGGGCAGGGCCCGGCCGGCGGTGCGCGGGTTGGCCGCGTCGAAGCGGCGGTCCGAGATGCGGTTGAAGGTCATGGCGCAGGTGCGCGCGCCCACCATGGCCAGGATCACCCAGAAGAACACGCGCAAACTGGGCAGGCCGCGGGCCGCGAGAAAGGCGCCCATGAGGGCGAAGGGCATGGCGAACACGGTGTGCTGGAACTTGATCATCTCCAGCAGGATGGCCAGTTTGCGCCACATGCTCACATCCCCCGGTCGCGGCGGAGACTCGGTCGACCGCTCTCCATCTCAGTCCTTGACCCCCATGTACACGGAAACAATGCCAAAGGTGAGCGGCAGGCGTGACACCGTGGAGAAGCCGGCCTCGCGCATCAGGGCCATCAGGTCGGCCGGTTCGTAGAAGGCGGCGATGGACGAGGCCAGGTACTGGTAGGCCTCGCGGTCACCGGAGATGAGCCCGGCCACGGCCGGCAGCACCCGGTTCAGGTAGAACGTGTACACCGGCTTGATCACCGGGTTGGTGGGCCGGGAGAACTCGAGGATGAGCAGCCGGCCGCCGGGGCGGAGGATACGGTGCATCTCGCGCAGCCCCTCCAGGGTGCGGGAGAGGTTGCGCACGCCAAAGGCCACGGTGCAGCCCCAGAACGAGGCCGTGGGCGCGGGAATGACCTCGCCGTCGCCGCACACCGGAAAGATGCGCTCGCCACGGCCGTCATCGGGCAGGGCGCGCACCCCGGCGCGGAGCATGTCCTCGCAGAAGTCCACGGCCAGCACCTTGCGGTGGGGCGCCTGCCGGGTCAGCTCCAGGGAGAGCGGCAGGGTGCCGGCGCACAGATCGAGCACCCAGCCGCCCGGGAACTCGCCGAGCAGCCGGGTGGTCCGCCAGCGCCAGTAGCGGTCGATCTGCAGGGAAAGGAGCGAGTTGAGCAGATCGTAGCTCCGGCTGATCGACGAGAATTTTTCCCGGACAAACTGCTTCTTGGCCTCGGGTGAGTTGGATGACTCCATCAGGTCTTGATCGTATCCCGTTGAAAAATAGTATTAAAAAGGATTATCGGAAAATCTTGACCGGCACTGCCGCGGCCGGTACCTCGCCCCGGTCGACCAGGTACTGGAAGTACAGCTCCAGGGCCTTGAGCTTGACCGGCGACAGGTCGTATTCCAGGCCGTGCAGGTAGCTGGAGCATTCCTGGCAGTCCATGGGGATGCGCCGCGACACCCGGTCGCAGATCTCCGGCATGCGGCCGGCGCCCTCCTCGCGGCAGTCGACCAGGGCGGCGCGGATGGCCCGGGCCGTGTCCGGCTCGGCGGCGAGAAATTCTTCGCGCACCGTGACCACCGAGTAGACAAAGGGCAGGCCGGTGGTGCGGTGCCAGAGTTCGCCTAAATCAAGGACCACCGGGTAGAGCCCCTCGGTGCGGATGCGCAGGGCATCGTCGCCGATGGCCAGCACCGCGCTCGCCTCCGCGGTCTCGGCCCCGGGGCCGTAGACCGTGCCCACGGTGTAGCGCGGGTGCACCCGGTAGAACTCCTCGAGCAGGATTTTGACCAGGGCGACGGAGGTCTCGGACTGGCGGGTGAGCACCACCAGGCGGCCGTCCAACTGTTCCGGTTCCACCCGGGAAAAAAGGAACACGCTGCCCACCGGGCCGGTGGCGCTGATGGACAGGTCGGCGAGCACCTGGTAGCGCTCCGGGGCCTGGGCATAGGCAATGGCCGAGACAAAGCCCAGGTCGATGCGGTCTTCGGCGAGCAGCCGGTTCAAATGGCTCGGCTGGCCCTCGATAATCTGCCAGTGGGGCGGATGGGTGCGCTCCTTCCATATCTCGTAGATGGGCGCGGTATTGATGTAGTTGACCATGCCGATACGGGCCATGCGACTCCTCACGAGGGGATGCGGACCGGGGCGACGGCGTCGCCCGTGGTCACGAGGTGGGCGTGGACGGCCGCTGCGGTGGCGGCGGTTGGCGGCAGGGGCACGGCCAGCAGGTTGGCCTGCCTGCCCGGCTCCAGGGTGCCGAAGCGTTCACCAATGCCAAGGGCCTCGGCGCCGCCGCGGGTGGCCATGGCAAAGATGGCTGCCGGGTCGGTCTCCGGGTGGTCTTCGCAGAGCATTTGCATCTCGCGCCAGACAGAGAGCGTGGGGTTGCTGGCCAGGCTGTCCGTGCCCAGGGCGGGCAAGATGCCGGCGTCCAGGAAGGCCTGGACCGGCGCCCGGCCGGTGCGCAGAAAGCGGTTGGATCCGGGGCAGAGGCAGACCATGGCGCCCTGGTCGGCCAGCAGCCGGATTTCATCCGCGTCCACGTGGATGCTGTGCACGCACAGGGTGCGCTCGTCAAGCAGGCCGAGCCCGTCCAGGTAGCGGATCGAACCACCGTCGCCGTTGGCAGTCGCCTGGAAGGAACCGTCCCAGAAACCGCGGGCGCGGACAAAGTCGACCAGTTCGCCGGTGCCCCGGCCGAGCATCTCCTGTTCCGCCGCCGGTTCGGCAACGTGGATGGGAAAGGGGTGACCAAGCCGGGCGGCGCGCGCCTTGAGCTGCTGCAACAGGCGCGGGTGGGTGGAATAGGGCGCGTGGCCGGTGCACAGAGTCGTGTCCCGCTCCTCGGCCAGACGGCGACGGTTTTTCTCCAGGGTAAAGGCGGCCAGCCCCAGGTACTCGCGGAAAGGCAGCAGAACGCCGGCAAAGGCGGTGGCCAGGTTGCGGCCGATCGCGGTGTTGCCGATGTCGGCGATCACGCTCACCCCGCTCGCGTACTGGGCCGCCATGGCCTGGTCAGCCGCGGTTTCGGCCGCCTCGCCGGTGGCGCCGAGCCGGTCGCGCCACTGGAGCAGACGGCTGATCCAGGTGGTGAAGCTGCCCGGATACGGCTCGCCGGTCAGTCCGGCCAGGTGGGAGAGTTCGAGATGGGTGTGGGCATTGACCAGCGCCGGGGTGAGGGCGCAGCCGGGGTGGTCCTCAACCGGGATGCCCGGGAAACGTTGGGCCAGGGCCTCGGCTTCGTCCACGGCGACGATGCGGCCATCGGCCGCAACCACCCCGCCGTTCGCGATCGGCGACCGGCTCACCGGCACCACCCAGGGGGCGGTGTGCATGCACAGCTCCGCGGCCCGCATCACACCAGGGTGTAGTCCATCAGCCGCTGGCGGGGCTGGAAACCGGCGTCCGTGACCAGGTGGCGGATCTGTGCCTCGGACAGGCGGAAGTGCACGCCCGCGGCCGCGACCACGTTCTCCTCGATCATGGTCGAGCCGAAGTCGTTGGCCCCGAAAAACAGGGACACCTGGGCGATCTTCGGCCCCTGGGTGACCCAGGAGGCCTGCACGTTGGCCACGTTGTCCAGGAAGATGCGGCTCAGGGCAAGGGTGCGCAGGTAGGTCACGGCCGTGGTCTTGTCAATGTGGCGCGCGGCCGCCAGCGGCGTGTGGTCGGGCTGGAAGGGCCAGGGGATGAAGGCGGTGAAGCCGCCGGTGCGGTCCTGCAGGTCACGCACCCGCTGCAGGTGCTCGACCCGCTCCTCCGCGGACTCGACATGGCCGAACATCATGGTGGCGGTGGTGCGCAGGCCGAGGCGGTGCGCCTCCTCCATGACCGCGATCCACTGGTCCGCGTCGCACTTGCGCGGCGCCAGTTCACGCCGCACCCGGTTACTGAGAATCTCGGCGCCGCCGCCCGGAATGGAGTCGAGGCCGGCGGTGATGAGCCGCTCGAGCACCGCGCGCACCGTCACCCCGGAGATCTCGGCAAAGTGGTGGATCTCCGGAGGCGAGAAGCCGTGCACGTGGATACCGGTGGCCTTCATGGCCCGCAGCATGTCCTCATAAAAGGCCAGGTCCAGGTCCGGGTGCAGCCCGCCCTGGAGGAGCACCTGGGTGCCGCCCAACTCCTGCGTCTCGCGGATCTTGGCGAGCAGTTCCTCCCGGCTGAGCACGCTGCCGGCCGGATTGTCGGGCGCCTTGAAGAACGCGCAGAACTTGCACGCGGACACACAGATGTCCGTGTAGTTGATGTTGCGGTCGATCACGTAGGTGACCACCGGCTCCGGGTGCAGCCGCCGGCGTATGCTGTTGGCGAGGAAGCCCAGGGTGTGCAGGTCCGCCTCGCGCTCGAGCCGCAGCAGGGCCTCGCCGTGGATCCGCTCGCCCGCCAGTATCCGTTCGCAGAGCTGTTTCATGGGTCAGAAGGTGGCCATGACGTTGTACAGGGTGTCGCGCTGCACCGGCTCGCGGCCGGCCTCGCGGATGAGCCGGATGAGGGTTTTGTGGCCGATGGCCTGCTCGGTCTCGGCCCCGGCCATGTGGGTGATCACCTCTTCCTTGACCGTGCCGTCCATGTCGTCGGCGCCGAAGGAAAGCGCCACCTGGGCCAGTTTGGGGCCGATCATCACCCAGTAGGCCTTGATGTGCGGGAAGTTGTCGAGCATCAGCCGGCTGACCGCGATATTCTTGAGGTCGTTGACGCCGGTGGTGTTGCCGGACCCGCCCAGTTCGGTGTTCTTCGGATGGTAGGCGAGCGGGATGAAGGCGAGGAAGCCGCCGGTCTCGTCCTGGCAGCGGCGCAGGGCGTCCAGATGCTCGAGCCGCTCGTCGATGGTCTCGATGTGGCCGTAGAGCATGGTGGCGTTGGTGCGCAGGCCGAGCCGGTGGGCAGTGCGCGCCACCTCCAGCCAGCCCTCGCCCGGGAGCTTTTCCGGGCAGGTGAGCTGGCGGATGCGCGGGTTGAACACCTCGGCCCCGCCGCCGGGCATGGAGCCCAGGCCGGCGTCCATGAGCACGCGCAGGGTCTCGTCCACCGGTTTGCCGGCGAGTTTGGCCAGGTGGTGGATCTCCACGCAGGTGAAGGCCTGCAGGTGCACGTCCGGCCGGATCTCGCGGATGGCGCGGAGCATGTCCACGTAATAGGCAAACGGCAGTTCCGGGTGGATGCCGCCGACGATGTGGATCTCGCTGATCGGCTCGTCCAGCCGTTCGCGGATCTTGTCGCGGATATCGTCCAGGCTCATCTCGTAGGCGAGCGCATCGCCCTTGGGGCGGCCGAAGGCGCAGAACTTGCACAGGTTGGTGCAGACGTTGGAGTAATTGATGTGCTGGTTGTAGATGAAGTAGGCGCGGTTGCCGTTCTGTCGCTCGCGGACGATGTTGGCGAGGTAGCCGAGGGCGAGGATGTACGGGTGGTCGTAGAGGCGGCGTCCGTCGTCCAGGGAAAGGCGTTCGCCCGCCCTGACCTTGTCGAGAATGTGGCCGAGCCCGGCCTGGGTGATGAATGCGTCCATGGTATCCTGCTCGCCCGGGATGGCTGCAAAAAAAGAAGCCCCTTGGGGCGGCAAGGGGCTCGCAGTGGTGTGGCTGAAAGACGCTCAGTCGAGGAAAAAACGCAGTTTTTCGCGGCGGCTGGAGTGGCGGAGCCGGTTGAGGGCCTTTTTCTCGATCTGGCGGATGCGCTCGCGGCTGACGTTGAACCGCCGGCCGATCTCCTCCAGGGTGTACTCGGCCTTTTCGCCGATGCCGAAGCGCAACCGGATGATCTTCTCCTCCCGGTCGGTGAGGGTGGACAGCACCTCGGTGACCCGGTGGGCCAGTTCGCGATTCTGCACCGCATCGTAGGGCGATTCCGATTCCTGGTTCTCGAGGAAGTCGCCCAGGGTGGAATCGTCGTCACCCACCGGCGTCTCCAGCGAGATCGGCTCGCGCGAGGCCTCGAGGATGGCGAGGATCTTGTCCATGGGCAGATCCGTCATCTTGGAGATTTCCACCGGCGTCGGCTCGCGGCCCAGCTCCTTGAGGAGCGAGTAGAAGGCCTTGAAGAACTGGCTGCGCAGTTCCAAAAAATGCACGGGCAGGCGGATGGTGCGGGTCTTGTCCAGGATCGCCCGGGTGATCGCCTGGCGAATCCACCACGAGGCGTAGGTGGAGAACTTGTTGCCCTTCTTGTAGTCGAAGCGGAACACCGCCCGCATCAGACCGAGGTTGCCCTCCTGGATGAGGTCGGCCAGGGTCAGACCCTGGTGCATGTAGCGTTTGGCGATGGACACCACCAGCCGCAGGTTGGCGCGGATCATGGCGTCCTTGGCCACCTCGACCGAGCGGTTGTAGGCCTCGATCTTGGTGTTCAGCTCGAACAACTCGCGGATGTCCGGGTAGTTGCGCGTGGCGATGAGCACGCAGTGGCGCATGTAGTTGAGCTGCTGCTTCTTCGGCTTGAGGGTGGGGTCGCGGCGGTGCCAGAGATCGATACGGTCGACCAGCATCTTGATCTCGTTGACCCCGGAGGTGTCTTCGCGGATGGCCGCGATGATGGCGTCAAAGCCCTCGCGGATGGTCTTGGAGTACTTGGCCTCCTCCTCCGGGGTGAGCAGGTCGAACTGGCCCATCTCCCGCAGGTAGGTGGTGGTGGTTTCCTCGGATTCGTGCTCCTCGTTGTCCGGCAGGGCGTCGGGCAGGGTCTCGTCCTCGCCCGCCTTCTTGCCGGTCCATTCCTCGCCGGAAAGGGTGCGGCGCTTGCCGGATTCCTCCTGGGTGACAATTTCAATATTGTTTTCCCCAAGGAAATCGAAGAGTTCTTCGATGGCCCCCGGATCCTTGATCTGTTCCGGAAGCAACTCGTTGAGGTGCTGAAAGGTGATGCAGCCCTCGTCCTTTCCCGCTTCAAGAAGGTCGTTCTTTATACCAGAAAGCACAAATTTCTCCATGTGAACGGGGTGATGGCGCGCAGAGAACCCTGAGAAGGAAAAAGAGCGGTGTAATTTAAAGGATGGGCTGGAAAATAGCAAGCCAAGACTTGGTCGATGCGGAAAGTGCGTGCAAAGAACCAATACATCTGCTCAATTCGGCGAGTCGGCCGACAGGCGCCTAACTCTTCAACAGGTTTGCACAATGGGTAATGACAGATTGGTAAACATTCTCCGACAGAGGTCAAGCGGAATTCTCCTGCCCGTGTTCTCCCTGCCCGGTCTCCTGGGCATCGGCGATCTCGGCGAGGCGGCACGGGGTTTCATCGATTTTCTCCGCCGCGCCGGGCAGAGCGCCTGGCAGATCCTGCCGCTCGGGCCCACCAGTCCGGTGTTCGGCGACTCGCCCTACATGAGTTTCTCCACCTTTGCCGGCAACCCGCTGTTCATCAGCCCGGAGATGCTGGTCCGCGATGGCCTGCTGCGGGATGACGACATCGCACCGGTGGGGTTTTCCGAGTACGCGGTGGACTACCCCCGGGTGACGGCCGCCAAGACACGGCTGCTGCGCTCGGCCTGGGCGGTCTTCCGCACCAGCCCGGAGGCAACAGCCACCCTGGCCGCCTTTTGCGCCGACCACCCCTGGGCGGCTGGACATGGCCTGTTCCTCGCCCTCAAGGACCGGTTCGATGGCGCCCCCTGGTACCAGTGGCCCGAGCCGCTGCGTCACCGGCAGGCTGCGGCCCTGGTCGAGGCACGGGAGGAGTTGGCCGACGAGATCGACTACTTTGTTTTCGAGCAATATCTCTTTTTCGACCAGTGGCACCGGCTGCGCGACTACGCCCGGGACAGCGGCATCGCCCTGATCGGCGACCTGCCCATCTACGTGGCCCTGGACAGCGTCGACGTGTGGAACAACCAGGAGATTTTCCAGCTCGACCCGGCCAGCGGCAAACCCACCCGGGTGGCCGGGGTGCCGCCCGACTACTTCAGCGCCACCGGCCAGCGCTGGGGCAACCCGCTCTACCGCTGGAACACGCGCAGCGAGCGCATTCGGGGCCGGTTGTGGGACTGGTGGGAAGAGCGGCTGCGGCTCAACTTCGAGCTGGTCGACGTGCTCCGCATCGACCACTTCCGCGGTTTCGAGGCCTACTGGGCCGTGCCCGCGGAGGAGGAGACGGCCGTCAACGGCAGCTGGCAGCCCGGTCCGGGCCAGCCCTTTTTCGCGGAGATGGAGCGCCGCCTGGACGGCATGGCAATCATCGCCGAGGACCTGGGCCTCATCACCCCGGAGGTCGAGCAGCTGCGCCTGGGTCTCGGCTACCCGGGCATGAAGATTCTGCTGTTCGCCTTTGACGGCAGCCCGGACAACAGCTACCTGCCGTTCAACTGCGAGCCCGACTCGGTGGTCTACACCGGCACCCATGACAACGACACCGCGGTCGGCTGGTACCTGAGCCCACAGGTCGACCCGGCGTTCAAGCGGCGGGCCAAGCGGTTTGCCAACCGCGACGACGACGATCCCTCTACCTTCCACCGCGACCTGGTCCACCTGGCCCTGGGCTCACCGGCCAACCTGGCCGTGCTGCCCCTGCAGGACGTGCTCGGTTTCGGCAACGACTGCCGCCTGAACACACCCGGCACACCCGCCGGCAACTGGCAGTGGCGCTGCGCCGAGCGCTTCCTCACCGACGAGACCGCGGCCTGGCTGCGCGACCTGAGCACCCTGTTCGGCCGCATCCCCCCGACACCAGCCCAAACCGGTACCCCATGAAGATCCTGCTCGTTAACGGCAGCCCGCGCCAGCACGGCAACACCGACATCCTGCTCGACAAGGTGGCCGAGGGCGTCCGCCTGGCCGGCCGCGAGGCCGAGACCATCCGCCTGGCCGACCTGACCATCCACCCCTGCATCGGCTGCGGCCACTGCGAGGCCGAGGGGGTGTGCGTCATCGACGACGACATGACCCCCCTCTACGACAAGCTCGCCCGGGTCGATCGGGTGGTGATCGGCACGCCGGTCTATTTCTACGGGGTGACGGCCCAGACCAAGGCGTTCATCGATCGCTGCCAGGCCCTGTGGTGCCGCAAGTACCTGCTCGGCCAGATCCGTTTGGACCGCGACCGGCTGCGCGGCTACCTGGTGAGCGTGGCCGCCACCGACGGCGGCCGCATCTTCGACGGCACCCGACTGACCGTGCGCTACCTGTTCGACGCCCTGGACATCACCTATGCCGGCGAACTGCTGGTGCGCGGGGTCGAGGGCAAGGGCGCGGTCACCCGCAAGCCCGACCGACTGGCCGAGGCGGTGGCGCTCGGCGAGGCGCTCTGCCACCCGGCCCGGCCGCAGACCCCGCCGGCAGACTGAACCGCCCCTTGCCGCTCAGCCCCGGTGCAGTTCGGCCCGCAGCCGCGGCAGGCTGTCCGGGTAGCGCTCCTGCAGGAAGGCGATCATCCGCTCGCGCACCTCGCAGCGCAGGTCGAACAGGGCCGAGGCGTCCCTGGCGCTGACCAGCAGGCGCAGCTCCATGGTCTGCGCACTGGTGTCCGTGACCTGCACCGCGGCCACCTTCCCGTCCCACCAGGCCGACTCGCCCACCACCCGCTGCAACTCCTCGCGCACCACCGCCACCGGCAGGGTGAAGTCGGTGTGCAGGAAGACCGTGCCCAGCAGTTCCGAGGAGACCCGCGTCCAGTTCTGGAAGGGTTTTTCGGTGAAATAGGTGGAGGGCACGATCAGCCGGCGCAGATCCCACAGCTTGACCACCACGTAGGTGGAGGTGATCTCCTCGATCCGTCCCCACTCGCCCTCGACAATGACCACGTCGTCCAGGCGGATGGGCTGGGTGAGGGCGATCTGCAGGCCGACGAGCAGGTTGGTGATCGACCGCTGGGCCGCCAGGCCGACGACGATACCGATGATACCGGCCGAGGCGAGGATGCTCGTGCCCAGCTGGCGCACCCGGTCGAACACCATGAGCATGGACCCGCCGGCCAGCACCACGATCAGGCTGATGACCAGTCGCTTGAGGAAGCGGACCTGGGTGTGCATCTTGCGCGCCTGCAGGTTGTCGGCCACGTCCATGTGGTAAGAACTGAGCACCAGGGTTTCGAACCCGTGCAGTCCCTGCACGGTCAGCCAGGTCACGGCCACGATGAGCAGGATGCCGAACAGCTGGCCGATGAGCGTCTGCAGGGCCGGGCCGAACCCGAACAGCGGGCTTACCAGGCGGGCGAAAACGACCAGCACGAGCAGGTTGAGCGGCGCCCGGAAGCGCCTGGACAGCGCGGCCACGGTCATGGCCACGGTGTGCTGCTGGGTCCGGGCCCAGCGGTTGAGCTGGTGATCGAGCAGGCCCAGCAGCCGGTGCAGGAACCACAGGGCGGCCAGGGTGCCGCCGGCATCGGCCGTCCAGCGCAGGGCCTGGACTAGGTGCCCGGGCGCGCCGGGCCGGTCGAGGTGGCCCAGCAGCGGGGACAGGGCACCGTAGGCGCCGTACACCCAGAGGAACAGGGACAGGGGCCGGGACAGACCGCGCAGGAGGATGGCGTACCAGCCGGGCGCGTCGGTGCGCGCCGCCTCGATGCGCAGCCGCCGCCTGATCAGCCAGCGCACCAGTCGTTCCACCATGAACACCAGCACCAGCAGCAGCCCGCAGAAGAGCAGCTTCAGCCAGCTGATGCCCCAGACCAGCTCCCGGTTCACCCAGTCGCCGAGGTGCGGCGCCAGCTCCCGGCCGAAGACGCCGATGCGCAGCCCGAGCTGTTCGCCCGCCCGGTCGATCTGCTCGGTCCGGATGGGCGCGGGCCGTTCTTCGGGCAACTCCTTGAGCTGGTCGAGCACGCCCGGGCCGGTGTCTTCGGCCGGGCCGTTTTCCTGCACCGCCTCCTGGACCGGGACCCGGGCGGGGGGCGACACGTTTTCCGGCGGCGCTCCGTGACCGGCCGGGGGGACGAGGAAAAGCAGGAGAACAAGAAGGACCGGCAGGAGCCGGCAACAGTGCAGCAGGGGACGCATGACAATCCTTTCCGGGCTGAGGAACAACGGCGTCCACCGGGCCGAACGTGCCCGGGACGGGTGCCCCCTCCCTACCATGAATCCGGCCGCCGGACAACCCGGGCGGCCGTGTCCGCCCTTGCCGGCGTGGGTGGTCCTCCGCAAAAAAAAGGGCGTCGCATCCGCTGCGACGCCCTTTTTTTCCGCCGGTCGGCCGGGGCCGGTCAGGCCTTCTTCACCTTGGGGATGAAGATCTCGCTCGGGTCGAGCACCTCGTGGATGAGGCGCAGTTCCTCGCGGGTGGGCACCTTGGTTTCGCCAGCCACGCGGGAGATGTCCAGGTCGAACTGGCACATCTCCTTGATCTCCTCCGGCGTCTTGCCCGGGTGGCAGGTATCCAGGTACATGAACCCTTCCCTGTCGTCGAAGCGGAACACGCCGGCCGTGCTGATCACCGCCGAGGGGCCGCCGCGGAAGGCTGCGCCGTACAGGTCGCGGCGGTGCACCCAGTCGCCGCCCGGCCACTTCTTCAGCCGCCAGCCCGGGCTGGTGATGTAGCTGACGTTCTCCACGAAGCGCCGTTTCTCGTGCACCATGATGAACACCGTGCGCCGGGCGAACGAGTTGATGTCCGGG